>Ga0157375_10000071_pt1 | contig 107825 bp, 68 predicted proteins | sample M35metaG_FD_115311 | JGI IMG/M metagenome (GOLD analysis project Ga0157375, IMG submission 115311) | Miscanthus rhizosphere microbial communities from Kellogg Biological Station, Michigan, USA - M3-5 metaG | ecosystem: Host-associated > Plants > Roots > Rhizosphere > Soil | place: USA... | reverse complement strand
GCTCGTTTTAGCTTGCCCTGGAATATCAAAATTATATTAACAACAAACAAACCGAACATGAGTCTGAAATGACCTGCTTACTCAGACCCCTTCGGTGTCTTTTATCCGTGAGTCAACGGGAGGGTGGCAGCGTGGGCCGCGGGAGGAACGTGAGCAGGTGGAGCGTGGAGCCAGTTCGTCCTCGTTCTCGTGCTCCTCCTCGTCCTCGGAATTCATAGGTTTTTTGGAAAGATAAGTTGTTGCAGGCGGCTGTGATGTGCTTTGACGAGTGGGTCTATGGAACCAGAGTTTACCGCAATTATTGAAAAAGCGCCGGAGGGAGGTACTGGGAGGTTTGCGCCATGTTCCGGAGCGAACGGACAAGGAGAATCAATCGGGGAAGCAAAGCAGAGCTACGCTTTTCACTCCGTTCGCTCGTGTTCAGATTCGCGTTAAAAACCGTTCTTGAGTCAGAGGTCAATCTGCGCGATGCTGTCCCGGACTAAATCGGGCGCGATTTATTATTCTGATGCAGCATTATCCCAAACATTATTGTGGAGTGTTCGGCGTTTATGGCCATCCCAATGCCGCTGAACTGACGTACTACGGGCTCTATGCCTTGCAACATCGCGGGCAGGAGAGCGCCGGCATTGTCACGTCTGATGGCGAACAGTTCCACGACCACCGGGGGATGGGCCTGGTCTCGCAGGTGTTCAAAGGCCAGGTTCTTCAAGACCTGAAAGGAGAAATCGCCATAGGCCACACGCGCTATTCCACCGCTGGCTCCTCGCACCTTGCCAATGCTCAACCCCTGACAGCCAACTCTCACCGCGGACCGATCGCCATAGCCCATAATGGCAATTTAACAAATGCAGTTAAACTCCGCGAAGAACTCGAACTCGGTGGGTCGATTTTTGGCACCACTGTCGATAGCGAAATTATCCTGCATTTGATGGCTCAGCCCAATATCAACGGGCATAAGAATAATCTCATCGAAACGGTACGCCGTATCGAAGGAGCCTATTCGCTCGTTATAATGACTCCCAAAGAGCTGATTGGAGTGCGCGACCCGCATGGGTTCCGTCCGCTGTGCATCGGTAAATTGGGCGATGCCTGGGTGCTCGCCAGTGAAACCTGCGCTTTGGATTTGATTCACGCCAAATTCGTCCGCGACGTCGAGCCTGGCGAAATCGTCGCCATTAACGAAGAGGGGCTCACTAGCGTCCAGGCCTTTCCTGAGCAACAGCGGCGCGCCTTCTGCATCTTCGAATACGTGTATTTCGCGCGGCCAGACAGCACGATTGCCAATCGCAACGTTTATAAAGTCCGAGTCGAAATGGGACGTCAACTGGCTCGCGAGTTTCCAATCACCGCGGATGTCGTGGTGCCCGTTCCCGACAGCGGCAACTGCGCGGCGCTCGGCTACCATCTGGAGTCTGGCATCCCCTACGAAATGGCCTTTGTGCGGAACCATTATGTGGGCCGCAGCTTTCTCCAACCGTCCCAATTGATCCGTGATTTTGACGTGCGGGTAAAACTCAATTTGATCACCGAACTGGTGAAAGGCAAACGGGTGATCGTAGTGGATGATTCGATCGTTCGGGGCACGACTTGCAAAGCGCGGGTGAACAATTTGAAAGAAGCCGGCGCCAAAGAAGTCCATGTGCTCGTCAGTTGTCCTCCGCACATGCACCCCTGTGTCTATGGCATCGATTTTCCGGACCGCAAGAAACTCATGGCTGCCAACCATTCTTTGGAGGAAATCCGCAAGTATCTGAATGCAGATTCGCTCCATTATCTTTCAACAGAAGGCATGGTCAAAGCCACCGGTTTGCCTGCCAGCCAGTTTTGCATGGCCTGTTACGATGGCAACTACCCCGTGGAATACGATCCGGAAGTGGACAAGCATACCGTCGAACGCCGAAATGGTCACTGGCCTGGGTTGAGCGATGCCCTGGCCAAAGAGCGAGCGCAGATCAAATTGCTTTAGAGTCTGAGGGCGCCGGCAATGGGTTCTATGAAGAACATGATCATCATTGTTCTATTGGCAGTGGCAATCGGTGTCGGCGGCCTCTATCTAAAGGAGTCTCAAAAGGCCAGTGAAGCCGAGGCCAGCATCGCGAGCCTTCGGCAAAACATCTCTGAATTGGAAGGCCGACTGAGCCAGCAGGAGGAGAGATCCGCAACGCTTCAAACACGTTTGAAGGACACTCGAGCCAAGGCGGTGGCCAAATCCGAAGAAGTTTCGCATCTGGAGGAAGCATTAACCAACCGGACTCAAGCTGCTGCGAAAACCGCAAATCCCATGGCTGAGATGTTGAAAAACCCGGACATGAAGGAGTTCGTTAAGGTGCAGCAAAAGACAGTTCTCAGCGGAATGATTGACAAAAATTACGCATCTTTGTTCTCGAGCCTGGGCCTTAATCCCGAGCAGTCTGCTCCGCTCAAAGATTTGATTCTCAAAAAAAACCTCATTGATGCTCAGGCCGGAATTTCGATGATGTCCGGCGAAAATGACCCCGGAGCGCGCGCGCAGCTTTTCGAACAGGCCAAATCGGAAAAGGAAGCGATTAACGACCAGATTAAACAAATGCTCGGCGACGAACATTATCCAAGGTTTGAGTCTTACGAAAAATCACAGCCGGAGCGGATGTCCATTGGTATGTTCAAGGACCAGCAGGCCTCCGGTCCTGGCGCTCTCACTCCTGACCAGGAGGAAAATCTGATCCAGGCTCTAACTCAGGAACGCCAGAACTTCAAGTTCACAACAGATTTCTACGACCAATCAAAGGTGGCCAGTGATTTAGCGGGTAATCTTAACGAAGAAAAAATAACCCAATTCCAGCAAGAACGGACCCAACTCCAGCAAAAACTCGTCGAGCGCGCGCGGACAATTCTTTCGAGCGAGCAAATGACTCCTTTTGAAAAGTTTCTCTCGACTCAGGGCCAGATGCAGAATGCCGGTCTCAAGATGGCGGTAAAAATGTTCGGGCCAAAAGCCGGGAACTAACCCTCACTGAGAGCGGGATTTTTCAATTCTGGCAAGATCGGCCTTGGCTTTTGCATCACCCTGGGCAGCCCGTTCCACCAGGCTGCCCGTCATTGCCTGTTTGGTCCGCTCGATGGCCATGAGCTGTTCGGCCGTAACACCGCGCATTCGCTGGGCGGTCTGAAGGGCAATAACGCTACCCGCATAATCGTCAGAGTTCACGGCTGAGAGAGCTGCTTTCACATAGGCATTCGCTTCAGCAGGCTGCCCCTGACTGGGCACAGACGATTCAGCAGGAGCAGGTGGTGCTGACGCTGCATCCGGAAAAGCTTTTTCCAATTCTGAAGTCTGGCTCTTCACATCAGGCTTTTTGCTGCAACCACTGATGGCAAGAAGAACTGCAACCGTTGCAATCGAAAAATAAAGCTCAAACAAGGAAAGTCGAAAAAAACTGCAGCGCATAATAAATTTAAAGTGGACTCCTATCTTCCATCTTTCGATTTCGGATAACACCATAGCTCATTTTTTGAAGGATCAGCCAATATCTTAAAGTACCGATCCCACTTGATGAATTGAACATGGCCGTCGAACAGTCCGACAATCGCCCCTTGAGCATGACGTTTGGAAAATCCTTCGCTTGGTCTGCTGGATCCGTCATTGAAATTATTTGGATCTTTTTCATCAGTTTCCCACAGCAGCATATCCGTAGGCAAAAAGGCCGAGTTTTTAAATGTTTTTCCTACGGATCCCGCGGACCAATCGAAACTTTCAGCTCCATTGATTACTGCCCCATTCATCAGGTAACTGGTAAATTTGATGCCAGCCGCTTTCCAGAGTGAGTTATTGGTCAAATGAATCGGGCACATGTACATGCTCCAATTCTGCATCACAGGGTAAAAAAGCCCTTTGCTCGGCCCGTTGGTTTGGTTAGGGCCCGGAATTCCTGAATAAGGCGCCGGTGTTGTCGCTTCACCGGGTTTATATAGCCAACCCGCAGGCAGGAACGGATTAGAGGCGCCGTCTGTGCCCCCACAATTGGGAGGCTCAATCCGGTCATTGTTATCTGAAATATACATGATATGAGCCAGCAGCAATTGCTTGTAATGGCTGGAACAAATCGTGCGATGAGCTTTCTCTTTTGCTTTCGCAAGAGCCGGCAAAAGCATCCCTGCCAAAATCGCGATGATGGCAATAACTACGAGCAATTCAATAAGGGTAAACGCTTGGATTCTTCCGTTTTTGAACTTGGCAAGGACCATAGATTTCGTGGCTTCGCGCGTCATTTCATTTAAGAGAGCCAATTAGAATGTGACATTTTCCGCGCATTTCGCAAGAGCTTAACAAGCTGATACGTCGTTGTATTAGAAAAATGAAAGTGAATCGGTAGGGCCTCTCCCTGGTGCCAGTTCGACCGTGTACAAAATAGTGGGCAATCTGAACCAGCAACATTCAGACTGCCCACGTGAAGAAGCTTACGGAACAGGCACTACACGCAGAAACGCATACTGCTTGGCGTTGGAGATGTCGAATGTTGCTGAAACCTCTCCGTTAATGCCGTGGATGTCTTCCGCCACGGTCTGCCAGTTTGAGAAGTTAGCAGGACCCGCAAGATTCTGAGTGCCTAGAATCTTGTAATTCTTGGTCGCGGTCCCGTCCCAGGCGAGTTTAATTTGCTGGGGATTCACCAGCGACACGCGAATCAAGCCGAGCGGCTGGTAAGGCGTCAAGGGCTGGCCTAGAGACCATTTAACGGTTCGCAAGAAAATAACGCGGCCAATGTCAGTCAGTGCGTTGAACATTCTGCGGGAGCCACCCGAGCCGTCTTCATTGACGATCCAGTGTACAAGACGCCGCGAGTTTGAAGAGCCATCGGAGAGTGCGCCCCCTACGTCGTTGACGGCAAAAACCGCCCGCGTCCCGCTCTTGGGGTGGTCAACATCCCAATTGCCGTCCGCGTAAAATGTAGTGTTTGTGTCCAGGATCCCGATCACAGTTGTGCCTGCTGCAGCACCCGACGGAGGTATAGCCGTCCAGCTATAAACATAATTCGGCTTGCCAGTTGGCGGAACGTGCGCGTTCTCTTCCGGGTATTTGTCCCGCATGATTTTGACGCGTCCCAAGGAGTCGAGCGGGATTCCCTGCATGATTGGATGGTTGGGTTGAAGCACCAGCATGTACTGACCACCAGGGCCATTGTTTGTGCCGATAACATTAGAGCCACTGTCGAGGACAGTCGTGGGTCCGGTAGTATCGGTAATGTTGCCGCTGAGCGTTCCATTGCTGTACATGAGGCATGAGCAGGGTAGCGCGCGATCTCCAATACAAGAGTGCTCTCCAATCATGATCGGAATGCCATAAGTTTGCATACCCGGGACATCGGCCGAGCCGCTGCTTCCCGAGAGGATAACCAGTTCGGCGTTGAAATCCGGGTTCGCTGGAGTCAGATACGGAGTTGGATCCCCGCCTTGGGTCGTGTTCAGCGAAGTGTCGAGGACGATCCGCGAAGAATAACCATTGTCGCCCAGTAACTCAGCCATAGCCACATCACCCTGCGAGGCCTGACCAGGTCCCTTTTGATCAAGCGCGTCGGTAGTATTGATGGACAGATCTTGAGCCTTGCGTGTACTAATGAGGATCATGCCATTGGTTTGGGCGATCACCTCGATTTGGGAACTAACTGTTACCGCCAGCCCAAGTGCGCTGGCCCATATGAACCGATTTTTCATTATTGCCTTTCTGTCTATTGCCGCATTGCGCAGCAGGTTTTGTGCGTTATTGAATGAGAGCAAAGCCGGCGATTAATGGAAGGAGTAAAACTCCATGCCGACCATTAATGCCTCGTCCGCTGTGAGGCAGAGGCGATGCTCCACCGTTCAACAGCCACTTACTCAACTGAGTTAGCTTTGCTTGGGCGATGTCGCAACATTAACAGAAAGGCCGATGAAACATCAAGAAAAAAAATCGTGAACCTGGGATTAGATTATGGAATTGCAGGCTGGACGCAAACTACGTAGCTCCAACCTTGCTACCTTAACAGCCTTTAGTTCTTCAAAGCCCGCGCAAACCTCTCGATCCGCTCCAGGCCTTTTTCAATATTCGCCATGCTGGTCGCGTAGCTAAGCCGGATGTAATCGTCCGCACCGAAAGCAATGCCCGGCACCGCCGCGACTTTTTCTGCCTCGAGCAGGCGGGCGCAAAAGTCGGTCGAGTTCAAGCCCGTTTTTGCAATATTTGGGAAGAGGTAAAAGGCTCCTTTTACATTCACGCAAGAAATTCCGGGTATGGAATTGAGTTTATTCGAGGCAAAAGTGCGGCGTTTATTGAACTCGGCGAGCCAGATTTGGAGGTGATCCTGGGGGCCGGTCAAAGCCGCTACTGCGCCTTTTTGCGCAAACGAAGTGGGATTGCTTGTGCTATGGCTCTGGATGGCGTCAATCGCTTTGGCAATTGGTTCGGGTGCCGCGAGCCAACCCAACCTCCAGCCGGTCATGCTCCAGGCCTTGGCAAATCCGTGCACAATGATCGTGTGCTCTTGATGCGCAGGTGAAAAGCTCGCGACACTTTTATGCACCGCTCCATCATAAAGGAGGTGTTCGTAAATTTCGTCGCTCATGATGAGCACACCTTTTTCGACACAGATATCCCCGAGTTCCTTGATTTCAGCAGGTGTATAGACTGAGCCCGTTGGGTTGCTGGGCGAATTCAAAATGAATAGGCGCGTCCTCGGAGTGATAGCGGCGCGCAGTTGTGCCGGAGTGATCTTGAATTCGGTTTTGTCCGTGGTTTCGACAATGACTGGTTTGGCGCTGGCCAGCTTGACCATCTCCGGATAGCTCAACCAATAAGGGGCCGGGATGATCACCTCGTCACCTTCCTCGCACGTGGCCAGAATCACATTGTAACATGAATGTTTTCCGCCGCACGAAACAATGATTTGGGAGGCTTTGTAGCTCAGCGCATTTTCCCGCTTGAATTTGTCGGCGATAGCCTGACGAAGTTCAGGGATGCCGCTGGCAGGCGTGTATTTGGTGAATCCCTCGTTTAGGGCTTTAATGGCCGCGTCTTTGATATGCCGGGGCGTATCGAAATCGGGCTCCCCGGCGCCGAAACCGACCACGTCCTGGCCATCGGCCTTCATTTGTTTCGCTTTAGAATCGATGGCCAAAGTCAGCGAAGGTGATAAACAGGCCGCTCGGGCCGAAATTTTATAATTCATGTTGCCGGGCACAAATACTCACCCGAACACGGGAGGGCAAGATGGAAGCAAAGGAAAGGATGAACTCCAACCGCCACACAGGAAATCGCAAGACTTTTTAAAAGGGGCGAGAACCCCCATTTGTTCTTCTTTCGGTTATAGCCGCAAAATTTCTTCCTAAGTTCAGGGAGGTCCTGAAGTGGATCGGAATCGAGCGCGGAATTTGAAATGATGAGAGCTGTAGCGCCAACAAAGTGATGTGGAATTAATTCAATTGGAATAGTCTCAGTCAGATATCCAGACTGCTCCCGAAGATTTTCAAGAAAATTTTGAACGAGGGCTTCAGCTCCTCATATTCTCTCGGCCCTGCATCTTGAAGGCCGTCCATCTCATAGCTTGTATTGCGGAATTTTCAATAGCTCGCCGTCCTTTAGTGCCGATTCATGAGCAACAATACCGGAAACGGTGAGGTTGAGCGCCATCACCACGTCCACGAGAGGCTGACGGTCCTGTATGATCGCGGTGACGAATTCGTTCATGAGCTGCCCCTCGCCCCCGCCGTGGCCGCCCGGCGGCACCCCAGGCGGCAAGGGCGGACGCCTGGTGTTGGGCAAAGACTTTTCGAGCCCTTCATATCCTCCGTATTTTTCAAAGTAAGAGCCACGCTGTCCTCGAACACGTCCCATTTCTCCGCCCAACCCTGGAGTGTCCCAACAAACCGTCATACGCGACATCCCGCCTTCACTTGTGCGAAACAAGGCGACTTCGGTGCCAAAAGGATTTTTGTAACGGTTGTTCGCGGGCTGCCACTGCTCAATGAGGCTAGGCATTCCACTGCAGGATACTTGCGTGAAACTCCCGCCCGTCACACAGGAGTAATACGCGTTTGAGTGCGTGGGATACCATTGAGGCGCCAAACCAATCCGCCAGCCTTTGTAGGAATCAATCGGTTGTGGCATATAATGATAATATTCACCTTCGGAATAAACAAGCTTGCCCAGTCCTCCTGCACGGTAAATTTGCCGCATGGCGTATAAATCTTCATGAAAGGCTGATGTTTCAAACATCATGTATTTACGCCCGCTACGCTTGACCGCTTCAAACAATTTATCCGCATCTTCCAGAGATCCAAATACAGCCGGGACCGCGGTGGCCACGTGTTTGCCATGGTTGAGGGCGTCGATAGCCAGTCGGGCATGACTCGGAGCGTCCGTGGCCACAAATACGGCCTCGATTTTATCATCTTTCACCAACTCCTCGCACGACGGATAAGTCTTGGCGCACTTCGTCACTTTCGCGAGTTCGGCACAGCGATCGGGAAACAGATCGCTGACCGCCACCACTTCGACATTGGGGTGTTGCTGAAAGCCGAACTCTGCTGCGAATTTACACACGCCATAGCCAACCAGGCCGACGCGAATCTTGCGGTCGGAAAAGGGTTGCCAGCCTTTATGAACATCAGCATCGTCAGCGGCTTTCTCAAATCCTTGAATCGGTTTCGGCTGGGCATGGATAGCGTGAGGTGTTCCCAGGGCGGCGACACCGGCGAGCATTCCTGCTCGCTGCAAAAACCCCCGCCGCGAATGGAGATCTGAATTCTCGTTTTCTGAGCCGCTTGATTTATCACTACGTTTTTTTGAATTCATAAATGAAAAATTGGAAGAACTTGCCCTGAATTAACATAGACGATGAAGTAAATAATTATGCATTTTGTCAACCATGCTGATAACGGACCCTTAACTCCTGTGCCCAGAGCGCGGACATTCCCGTCCGCAGCAACATTCGATCGCTGTCCAAATGCTCCATATTGCTATTGCTCCGGAACCAACTTCAAAAGCTGCTCGGGTTGGCAAATGATTCCGCCACGAATGACTTTCTCAATGCGTCTGATATTGCGAATGTCGGTCAAAGGATTCGCCGAGAGGATCACCAGATCCGCAAATTTACCGGCGCTGATGCTGCCCAACTGCGATTCCTGTTTGAGAACCCCGGCATTGTTGATGGTTGCTGCTTGCAAAGCAGCGCTGGGCGGAAGACCCGACTCGACCAGGAGTTCCAATTCCTGCAATAGCGAGAACCCCGGCGGAACCAGCGGTTCGGGAGAATCGGTTCCAGCCAGGATCGTCACTCCCGCCCGGTAAAGTATTCCCGTCAACTCTTGATACTTCAGAAACTCACGCCGGCGCAGGTCAAATGTTTCCGGCTTTAGACCGGCACTGAGCCTGTGACTGACCCATCGCTTCTGCAATCGTGCCGGCGCGTGAGTGTTGTCGGGGTTCTGATTCACCGATTCCATATCTGTCAGGAGGATCGCATTCCGAAATATAGTCAATGTTGGGTCCACCCTGACATGGCGTTGCGCCAGATTTGTGATGAGGTTCTGCGCCTTGGGAGTTGTCAAATCCATCGTCGAACGGTAGCCGGTTGGGCGCGGACCATCGGGGATGATATAGTCGAACACTGACCAGATATGTTCCAGGCTGTCTATTCCATCCGCCACGGCGTCCTGCGCGGAATACAACCCAAGATGGCCTGTGACCATGAGCCCTCGCTTGTGTCCCTCCTGGATGACCTGGCGGCCAACCGTGCGCTCAGTTCCCACGTAAATCTTCAACGTGGTGACGCCCCAGGCTGCCATATCGTCGACGAAACCCGGCACCTCTTTCGGATCGGTCAACGCCCACCCAATGTCGCGGTGAAAGGGCGCTGCACCGTCGATCAAGGGGCTGCACATAAACACGCGGGGACTCGACTCCGGATGGGCTTCGGCGTGACGCGCGATCATTTTCTGCGGCGGGACAATGTCGCCGACATCGCGAATTGCTGTTACACCGGCAGCCAGAAACATGGGCAGCACTTCGTCACCGGTCACATGGGCGGAGTTGAGTTGATGCACGAGATGAACATGCGCATCGATGAGTCCGGGGATGATAAACTTGCCGCGCGCGTCAATCACCCGCGCCCTCGCGGGAATCTTCCTGGTTAGTGCCGGCTCCGGACCTGCTTGTTCGATTCTTTCGCCGCGGATGATGATGGTTTGGCCGGCGAGCATCTCCCCCCGTTCTGCATCGAAAATATTTGCTCCACGCAAAACAAGCACGTTGACTGGTTGATTTTTCCCATCTCCCCCTGGTTGCGCCCCGGTCAGCGATCTCACGGCGGCTATGAGCAACATTCCAACGATCAAGCCGGCCTTCAACTCTTTCCCCTTACCGCTTGCGGAAAATATGAGGAGCCTGTTCTCAACTCCCGTTGTTGTCATTCTTCGCATGTGATTGCCGCAATTTTAGGTGGACAGTTGAAAAAAAAGAATGGACGCGATACGCACAAAAAATATCTTTTTTCAACTATGCGGCCATGAACTACCTGCCTTATCATCATGACTGGAAACTTGCCTATCAGGCAGAGTTAGGGTTGCGCATCCATTGGTTTAACCGCTACGCCGGTCATGCGTCCTGGTCGGTGCCACCTTCCAGGCTTGCCGCCGACATGATCAACTTTTTCTTCGTGGAAAAGAATTCCTGCTGGGTCATTATCAACGGTCGTAAATGGGTATTGAATGAGGGAGACCTGTTTGTCATCTCGGGCACGGATGAATTCAGCTTCGGCCATAACCCCGCGAAACCTCAGATTAGCCTAAGCGTTTGCCTGGCGTTGCAACAAGGCAGTGTTGCGAACACCTTGTTGCAGCGGAAATTCGATCGGCGCTATTCCTGGAAAGATCCCGCCATGTTTGTGGCCGAGTTTGAGAAAGTGCTGGCTGCCTTTGCGATTACTTCAGCCTGGCGCGATCTCGAAATCGCCGGCGCCTTGTTCCAATGGCTGGCTTATTTGATGTCACATTTGCGGGCGCCGCTTGGCCGCTCGGTTATGCGTGGAAGCAACACGGTGGACAAAATCCTGACGGCGGAACAATGGGCTAACGCCCGTCTGAAACAACCCGTCACTTTGGACGAATGGGCGCGCGCCCTTCGTTTGAATCCGGTTTATTTCGGCCGCATTTTCAAACAAGAGACCGGACATCGTCCCATGGAATGGCTTAATGAACGCCGGCTGCAAATGGCCAGCCAATATTTGGCCGGCACCAACAAAAGTATTGGAGAAATTGCCGAGGATTGCGGCTTCACGAACCAGTTCTATTTTTCGCGAGTCTTCCGCCAACACTTCGGCCAACCGCCCTTGCGCTACCGCAAGGCTTTCCTGAAGTGAATCACGCCTTCGATGGACCACGAGACGCTTGCTCCGCCAAAAACGCTTTTGAACGACCGCGGACACGGCTAGTTTGTCCCCTTCGACCGCACAGGGGCTGCAATTAGGCTCGCTCTCCTCGCGTTTCAAACAGTTGCGCGCCTGGCGGGACAAATTATTTTCTTTGAACCAACGGAAATGTTTCAGCCTGTTTGGTCAACTCGCCTAATACATCGTCAGTAGCTTCCAGCGTCTGATCAATGTCCGCATCACTGTGCGCAAAGCTAATGCTCCCCTGTTTGACCGGCATGGGGAAATGGTAAATGCCGCGTTCGATCAAGGCGCGCCGGTAGCAGATGTCGAATTCAGTATTATGGTGTTCGAGAATATCCCACCAGTCTCTCGGTTCCTTCGTTGAGAAATATGCACAACTCGCGCTGCCAACCCGGCTGACAATCGCTGGGACGCGATAGCGCGCAAACAGTTCTTGCTGTCCGGTTTCGAGGCGTTGCGCCAGGCGTTCAAGTTTGCCGTAAACATCATTCTTCTTGTTCATCAGCTTCCGCAGGCATGCGATCGCAGCGCTGACGGGAACTGGATGGCAATTGTAAGTTCCAGCAATAAGCACGCGGTGTGTTGGATCATCGCTAATGGCCAGATCCATGTAAGCTGCCTTACCCGCCAGCGCCGCGATTGGAAAACCGTTTGCCATCGCTTTGCCGTACGTGGTGAGATCGCTAAACACTCCAGCGAGAGATTGATAGCCTCCCAGGCTGGCGCGAAAGCCGGTCTTCACCTCGTCAAAAATCAGGACAAATCCATACCGGTCCGCTAACTCCCGCAATGCTTTTAAATACCCTGCCCGCGGCTTCACAACACCTATGTTCTGAAGGACTGGTTCAGTGATCAGCGCAGCGATCTCGAATTTTTTTGCCACACGTTCCACTGCAGCCGGATCGTTGAACGGCACCGCGTGCGTTAACGCCCGTTCTTCCGGCGGTATCCCGGCCGTGACCGGCACACTGGGATATTCGTCCCCGTGAATGGCATATCCACCGAGTTGCTCCCGCGTGCTCATCAGGTTCACGGCGACGGGATTGGAATGTCCGTTATACCCGCCCTGCATCTTGATAATGTGTGATCTGCCTGTAAATGCGCGAGCCACACGAATCGCCTGCGCCGTGGCTTCGGAGCCGCTGTTGAAGAATTGCACTTTTTCCAAGTGCGGCACGGCCTGAATAAATAGCCGCGCGAGTTCACCCTCGTCGCGGGTCGGTCCGGAACCATAATTCGAAACTCCCTGCTGCATTGCCTGGGTCACTGCAGCGTTTTGATCCTCGTCGTTATGGCCCAGGATATAAGGCGCGAAACCCCCGTGGTAATCGATGTATTCGTGCCCATCAATGTCCCAAAGGCGCGCGCCCCGGGCTCGAACGAAAGCAATGACCGGATCGGCTTTGCGGTTGAGCGAAGCAAGCCCACCCGGGATGAGCCGGCTGTTCTCGTCTAAGAGTTGTTCTGATTTAGGCCAGGTCATGTTGGTTCCAACTGGATTGAATGCGTTTTGGCTACCGGCTAACAGGTTTCAAACGGTTTTTCTTGGCGAGCATCACAATGAACGGACGTTTACCAAGCCGATTCATCCATTACAAGTGGACTTGGTTTTGGTTCAGAATTTCAGAAAGAAATCGCATTCAAGCTGCAGTTCCCCCAGAGAGACGAATTTCGTATGTCGTTCCTCCCGGCAAATGATTGGTGGCGAATTGTTTGCTAAAGAAGACGAACTTGTTTTAATTAACTCCCGGCACGAACCGATTCGGTTGAAAAAATGCATATTGTTTGTGCCTGTTGTCCATATGGTTCATTCCATCTTTCCGTAAACTTTGCTCCGAATGGCGCCGCATCATTTTCAAGGCCCGGCAAGCACAGCGGCCTCGCTCGAATTAGCGAAAGACGAAAGCGCAGGTGACTGGTGAGAAAACTTTCTCACCAGAACGCCACGAGGCAGGCTTTGGGCGGCAAGAAGAGAGCAATGACTTTCCTGGACGCTACCCGAGGGCGCCAGATAAGGGAAATTTTCAAAAATCGGGTGGCAATTATCAGCGGCGGCTTGGGCGACATTGGCCAGGCTATCGCCAAGGAATTCGCCCGGCACGGAGCCGCCATCTCAATCGGCGACGTGCATTCCGCGACTGACGCGCGTCCTCTGATGAAGAGATTCGGAAATGCGAAGGTTCTTTATCAGCAAGTGGACGTGGCGGATGCGAACGCTGTTGCTGGCTGGGTGAATCAAACCGAAAAGGAATTGGGTGTTCCTGACCTCATTATTCCAAATGCGGCAACGCTAAAAGTTGCAGGGTTTTCTCGTATCAAACCGGACGAATGGTCGCGCTCTTTGCGTGTCAACCTGGATGGCGCCTTTCACCTCGCGCAAGCAGCCACCCAGCGTCTGCTTTATCACCGGCTCCCAGGCCGAGTGGTTTTTCTAGGTAGTTGGGCCGCTCACGCTGTGCACCAAAACATCGTTGCCTATTGTGTCGCCAAAGCCGGTATCCGGATGCTGTGCAAATGCATGGCCATGGAGTTGGCGGCACATCACATTTTGGTGAACGAAGTGGCCCCTGGGTATGTGGACGGTGGGATGAGCAAAAGATTCTGGCAAAAAAAACCGGCCGTTCAAGAGCGCGCTCGGAGAAGAGTGCCGGTGCAGAAGTTGATCGACGCGCGTGAAGTCGCTCTACAAGTAATTCATCTATGTCATCCGGACAATCAACACATGACGGGAAGCACGCTCTTGATGGATGGCGGCCTCTCGCTGCGTTCTTAAACCTAATGTTCAGCGGGACCTGATACTGCGCGATGAAAGCTCAAAGGCGGTTTGCCATCCGACAGCCTTCGTTCGCTGGATTCATTGGAGTTGCGCGAGAAAACATCACACCGCCAGCCGGGATCTACTCCCGCAATTGGGGAGCGGCCAAACACGATATCGCAGACGGAATTCATCGGCCCTTGACTCTGACGTGCCTGACTTTTCAATCTGCAAAAACTGGCAGACCACTCGTTCTCATGGCAGCCGATCTGGGCTGGTGGAAAAATGGGAACGACGAAACGGATTTTCGCGGGGAAATCCTTAAGGCCCTGGCCCTCGAACCAGCGAGCTTGATGTTTTGTTTATCCCACACCCACTCTGGGCCGTCGATTTGTCGCTCCGAAGCATCGCGCCCTGGCGGCCACTTCATTGAAGGTTATTGGCGACGCGTTCAGAAACTTGCGGTTCGCGCGGCGCGGCGCGCACAGGCGGCAGCAGTTCCGGCCATTTTAACCTGGCGTTATGGTCGCTGCGATCTGGCGGCGAATCGTGACTTGCCCGAAAAAGAAGGGGATGGCCGCTTTATCTGTGGATACAACCCAGCGCAACCTGCGGATGACACCCTGTTAGTAGGACGGGTCACCAACCCGCGAGGCCGCATTCTCGCAACAATTGTCAATTATGCGTGCCATCCAACCACCCTTGCCTGGGATAATCATCTTCTCTCGCCGGATTACATTGGAGCGATGCGGGAAGTGGTCGAAAACGAAACGCGAAGTCCTTGCCTGTTCTTGCAGGGAGCTTCGGGAGAATTGGCCCCGGCAGAACAGTATGTCGGAGACGTGGCGGTGGCCGATGCGCATGGCCGCCGACTGGGACATGCAGCACTTGCAACATTGGGGGGCATGTTGCCTCCCGCAACCCGGATTGCGTTTCATGGCGTAGTCGAATCAGGCGCGTCCCTGGCAATTTGGAAGCAAACTCCTGATCAAATCTCCCGCGTTTTCAAAGCTGAAATCAGCGAAGTCAAATTCGCGTTAAAACCCTCTCCCTCGATCGCCAAACTTGAGCAAGCCTGGCGCAAGTGCGACGACCGCACCCTCAAAGAACGGCTCTGGAGGCAGATCTCGATCCGGAAAAAGGTTGGGACGGGTAAAATCACTCTCGCGCCGCTTTGGGTGTGGCGGCTGGGCGATTCATTTCTGATCGGTCAACCAAACGAGCCGTATTCGAAATTTCAGCAGGAATTGCGGCATTGTTTGTTATCTCCAGCAGTGGCGGTCATGAACCTGGTCAACGGCTCGACCGGTTACCTGCCCACGCGGAATATGTATGGGAAGAATGTTTACCCCGTTTGGCAAACGCCATTTGCCAAGGGCTCATTAGAACGACTAACTGAAGCTGCGGTGAGCATGACCCAACGGAGTGCGAAGGAGCATCGTTTCAATCCGGGATCTTCAGCATGAAATTGAATTTGACTGCGCTGGATTTGGCTGCCTTCGCGGTTTACTTCATCGCAGTGCTCGCGTTGGGAGTTTATGCTGCGCGAAAAGGCGCGCGAACCAAGCGTGATTATTTTCTGGCCGGCGACAAACTGCCCTGGTGGATGATTGGCGGGAGCATCATCGCCTCCAACATCAGCAGTCATCACCTCGTAGGAGCGATGGGCGTAGCATACAAGCGCGGCTTTGTGGCCATTGCGATCGAGTGGGGAGCCATCCTGGTCGGCTTCAATGCGCTGCTTTGGATTTTTCTGCCGTTCTATTTGAGAAACGGGTTTTACACAATGCCGGAGTTCCTCCAACGACGCTTCGGGGGCGGTACGCGCACTGCCTACTCAGTTTTGGTTCTACTGACTTATGTTTTTGTTGAAATTGCCGCGGTGCTTTATCTCGGGGCTATCGCGCTCCATTCCCTGCTGAATATTCCATTACTGACGAGCATTATATTGCTGGCGGTGTTCACCGGGATTTACACCATCACAGGCGGGCTGCGCGCGGTCATCTGGACCGAAATGTTGCAACTCTGCGTATTACTGCTGGGCGGCTGTGCATTATCGATTGCCACGCTGCACGCGGCCGGTGGCTGGCAGGGATTTACGGCCACATCGAAAGATTGGAAGTTACTCTTGCCGGCTACTGACCCTGACTTTCCCTGGACAATGTATTTGGGAGGCGTGCCTTGTATCAGTGTGTTTTACTGCGCCACCAATCAATTCATCGTGCAACGGGTCCTGGCCGCCAGGAGCGAATGGCACGCGCGCATGGGAGTTGTTTTTCAGGACTACCTGAAATTTTTAATCCCTTTCATCATCACTGTGCCCGGTCTGGTCGCACCGGCCTTATTCCCGAATATTGAAAGACCGGACCTAATCTTTCCTACACTGGTTCAGCATCTGCTCCCGTCGGGCCTGGTAGGTTTGGTAATGGCCGGGCTGATTGCCGCCGTAATGTCGCATCTTTCCGGCGCCATCAACTCCTGCACCGCTATCCTGACAGTGGACTTCTACTTGCCCTATGTGCGGAAGAATGCCAGTGATGCCCAAGCGGTCCGATTTGGGAGAACCAGTGGCAGCTTTATCATTCTGATCGCGATCATCTGCGCCAGTATGATGATCGCGCACTCGGACAAACCTGTTTTTCTTTATCTGCTAAGCGCTTACGGGTTGTTTACGCCCGGCATCGCCACGATGTTCCTTATGGGAATCCTCTGGAAACGGACCACGCACGCCGGGGCAATGACTGCGGCAGTTTTGACCATCCCCTTATCTGTCGCCATGGAATTACTCTTTCCAAAAATGCCGTTTTTCAACCGTACTGGCATCGTCTTCTGGATCTGTCTGGCGGCTTGTGGCGCCGTGAGCCTGGTGACCAAACCAAAATCTTCGGCTGAGCTCGCCGGCTTGATTTGGAATAAGGAAAGTCTGTCACTTCGACCCGAAGAGCGCGACCAATCGCGAGGTTTGCGCAACCCATTCTTCTGGTGGGCGATTATCACCGCGGTTGTCCTGTTTTTTTATATTCGCTATGCGTAACCTTCGTAACAGAAGCTACGCAGGTTTACTTCCCAAACGCCCACAAGTGGCCAGCACTTCGCACAAAAAGCGTGTTACCCGATATAGCAGGAGTGCTGCGAACGGTTTCGCCCAATTTATTCATCGCCACCACCTGTAGTTTATCACCGGCGTGGAGCACGGCGAAGATTCCAGCTCCATTGACAGTGTAGATGTGCCCGCCGGCGGCAATGGGCGATGCGATGGCTTGACCACCGGTTCCCAGTCTTTCCCGGTCGAGCAAACGTTTGCCACTTTTTGGCTCGAGCACGGTCCAAAGCCCGCCATCACGCAGAAAGTGGAGACGCCCTTGATAAAACAGCGGCGATGGCATTTCGGAGAGGCCTTTTGTGGTTTCCCACTGCACATGGGTGTCAGTGCTGTCTCCCTGCGCGCCTGGACGGATGGCGACAAATCGGTCGGCATTGAACTTATTTTTGGCAAAGGCATTCATTGAGTCCCATTCTGCTTTGGTGATGATTCCATTCTTATCCGTGTCAGCATATGCGGAAAGTAAACTGCGCATGGGAAATGCGTTCCCCGGCACATCAATGGGCAGCTCTTTGCGGATGTGCCAGACGACCGACTCAGGCACCTCGAAGAGCGCAAGTTGCCCGTCGTGGTTTGCATCGAAATCGGCAATAAGTTTCTTCCAATCGAATAGCGGATCGTCGGGCTGAGAAGGATCGCCCATACCGCTGCCACCGACGAACAACATGCCCTCGCCTGCCACAGGAGTCGTGACCGCTGAAAACCCCCAACCTTTGACCCACCACTTCGGCGCTCCACCGCCCAGATCATATGCGGCCACGCGACCCTTGCCTTGTAAGATGAGTTCCTCAATGCCATCGTGCCGCCACACCATTGGAGTGGAGTAAGAGGCACCATCCAATAGACGTGACGACTCCCAAAGCGTCTTACCGGTTTTTGGCGCGAGAGCAATAAGCTGGGCGTTGGTGCTGTCTCCATCGTGTTGCAGGATGATCTGACCCCCCGCAATAATAGGCGAGGTGGCCGTGCCGTACTGCGAGGGCAACCGCTCAAATGGATGTCTCCAGACTTCCTTGCCCTCAAAATCATAAGCGAGCAAACCGAACGAACCAAAATAAGAATAGACGCGCTCGCCATCCGTACATGGCGTCGAGGCCGCGGGGGAACTGAAATCATGGCATGGCTCAATCTTTTCCGCTGGCGCGATTCGACGCCAGAGTTCTCGGCCATTTCGGACGTCATATGCCAGGGTGACCAATTGATTACTGACAAACGCGGTCAGGAAAAGGTGGTCGCCCCAAATCACAGGCGCGGATATCCCGGGAGGCACGACGACTTTCCAGAGTAGGTTTGTGTCTGGCCCAAACTGAACTGGCGGATGCGCTTCATCGGCAACACCGGAACAATTTGGGCCGCGAAACTGCGGCCAATTCCCAGGGAATGGGCTTGCGGCCCGGACCACTTGCGATGACAGACCGAGGATTGCAGCGCTTAAAACAGCCGTTATTCGTATTGTTTTGATAATTTAGTGAGGTGTCTTGGCCGGGTAATTTGATCGAGCACTCGCGCAAATTGCCATTTGATTTATCAAGACTTCAGCTCAACTGCCTGCCAACTGGAATTTGCGGGGTTGAAATGTAAGCCGATCACGCTGCCGGTAACCTTTGATTCGATCGATCCGCATGGCAATTGTGAAAAAAAGGCCAGGCTTTGAAACCGATTACTTCAGGACGGTGGTCCGGTCCTGGATCCACGCGATGTCGCGGTTGTTCGGGGAAGCAATGATGTTAAGCGGTCGGCTTCCCCTAACGACCGGTGGAGTAGTGCGAGGGTCGAGCCAGCGCTTGATTTCCGCGTGGCCGTCGGCAAAAGAGATTCCCCCTGCCCCGTTGTGGTAGCTGGCGGGGAAGTTCGGCCAGTTCGCCTGAGAGCCGGTCTTCATGCTGATCACACACCAACCGTCATCGATGCTGTCCTCCCGCTCGTCCCAGAGCACCCATGTGCTGCTGGGTGCCGGCATGTCCGAACTCTTCAGGAAAATCCGGTATTGCGTCAGCATTTCGTAGGCGATTTTCTGGGCAACGCCATCGTAATCACCGACCCAGTTGTTCATGGCAACGCTGCGCACGCGCGGGTAAACGAGCCCCCCAATCTTGGCTGTGCTCAGGTCCGCAGGGCAGTGATAGATCGCAACCGATTTGTGGTACGGCCCCAAAGTGGAGTGCTTGGATTCGGTGAGGTAAAGAATGTTGGTATTATCTGTGCCGGTGAAATCCATCCATCCCGCTACCCAATTGAATGTGTTGGGAGGCGAGCCGCTGGTGTTTTTGGCAAGGCTCTCATTCGAGTCCGTGGCGTACATGGTCCAGGCGAGCTGATGCTGGCGGAGGTTGTTCATGCAGTAAATGCCCTGCGACTTGGATTTGGCCTTGCTCAGGGCTGGTAGCAACATTGCCGCCAGAATTGCGATGATGGCGATGACCACCAGCAGCTCGATCAGGGTAAAGCCACTTCTGCGAGGACGGCGGGAACCGGTGTTCATTGGGTTAATCTCTACTACGACGCACGCGCTTTGCAAGTGAAAGACTAATTGTTGATGCAGGACTCCCGATGGACGGCGAGCCATCCTCCGCCGCTCCAGCCACGAACTCCGGACCATGCTTAACTAAACCAACTTCACGGCCTGTGGGTGCAACTCGACTTCACGTGCTGCGAGCCGGGACGGGCTCGCGGTCCGGCGTTGGCATGGCAAGGGGCAATTCACTTACCGGGCTCGATGGATTCCTTGGCTGCGGCCGGCGGCTGAAGGGTCCAACGGATTCCATTGAGCACCATGCGTTGGAAAGGTTCATTGAGCCAATGGCTCCAATTATTCCAGGGATGGCCGAGCGTGGTGGCGAAACTGCGACCGCCGCCCTCTCGTTCGTAGGCCCATGCGACAACATCGTCGCGGTCAGCGATGTGAACCTGGATGAGCGGCTGCGCCTGTGGAAGAACAGTCGTATGCCTATAGATTTCATCGGTCATCGTAAAAGGCTTGAGGCCCTGCAGAATGTCATGTCCGGGCGTAAGAAATTTCCAGGTAACGGAGCCCGTCGCGAGCGAATCTGGCCCGACGGTCCACCAGCCTCCGGCGAACTGTCCATAACGGTCGCCTGCAGCCTTGGTTGAAGAAGTGGCAAAGTGCAACGCGGTGAAACCGACACCTCGATGCATGAGATTTGTGAATGCCTCACCGTGCTGGCCGATCAAGAGATCGCCGGCGGCGGCCGAGTAATAAACAATGCCTTTTACACCCTCGAAAATTTTTGGATCGCGCGGCCAGTCAAATTCCGGCGAGACAACCGCTTCGATGTCAGGCCGTTTATTCAATTCGGTGGCAAGAAGTTCGGTGACGGCGGAATACATGTGCGACTGCCAGGGATGGTCGAGCCTGGTGGTGATAAAGAGCACTTTTGCGCGCGGTTTGCCGTCGGCGGGAGCGCGCGCTGAAGCGGGCAAAGGATTATCGCGGAATTCGATCCAGTTTACATCGAGAACGCGGCCGGAGGCGGGCGCAGGAAATTTCATACCAAACAGAGGCGGGATGGCACGCGCGGTGAAATAGACAGCGTGGGTCTTCTTAGTCGGGATAATGGGCAACGTCATCGTGCCGAAGAGCGCGTCCTTTTTATCTATGCATGCAATGATTTCTGAACCCAACAGCGGGCCATCGGCTGCGTCAAGCCGCGCCTCTAATTGAAAGCTGCCCGGCGCGAGCGGAGCGACACGGCACGCCAGATGTGTGATCTTCTCCAAATTCATGGTGTCGAAGCGGAACCACCCGCCGGGTTTTAGGCGGACGATATTACCCTCGCCGCCTTCAAACACGTCCACCGTCTCAGCGTCACTCATTGCATCGCACGAAGCCGCTCGTTTGTGTCGCGGATGCAGCACGGTTACGGTTTCCCCGCGCAATGGAGGCAGCCCGGCGGCGCCGTTATCAGTGTAGCTTGCGGTAAGAGCGAGCACGGGAGGCGTGGAAAGGAAGTCGGTCGCAAATCCCGGCGCGGTAAGCTTGCCGCTGAGTCCTGGCATTGGAGGTGTGGTCGAGGCTTCGGCGAGAGCAAGCACCCAATCCACCATCTGCCTTGTCTGCTCGATAGTGTATTGAGGGTGAGGCGGCATCGGAATCTCTTTGCCCCATACGCCAATCCCTCCGGCGATCACTTTCTGAGCGAGGCGTTCCCGGGCAGGGAGGTCGCCATGGTACCGCTTTGAAACTTCGAGGTAGGAGGGGCCAACCGATTTGTCGCTGACCAGATGACAGCCGAAGCAAGTAGTTGAACGCATCAAACGCAAGCCGGGCGGAAGGGTCGAATCATCCTGGGACCCGTGCAGCGCAGTTTTTGTTTCCAGCACCACACGCCCTGGAGAAATCAGGCCATCCTCACTGCTTCCATCTTCCATGTCATTGACGGCGAGCCGATAGGAGATCGGTTGGGCCGAATCATAGAATGCGCCGTTGGCGGGCGATTCAATGACCACATTGGGAGGCGTGTTGCCCGCGTAAATTTCGAGACGAGTGGCGTTGCTCGCCCCATGCGTGTCGGTAGCGGTAAGTGTCACGTTGTATACACCTGCCTTGGCAAACTCAAACTCGGGCGTCACCTCGGAACTTTTGCCTGCCTCGCCAAATCTCCATTCATACGTGAGAGCATCTCCATCTTTGTCGGTCGAACGCGCCGCATCGAAGCGCACTTTCAAAGGGAGTTTGCCTGCCCTCGGCGAGGCGCTGGCTACAGCCGCGGGCGCGCGGTTACCGCGGCGATACACCAGCCGCACAATTTGGGCATCCTCGTTCGAAGTCCATTTGTCACCGTATTCAATAACATAAAGGGTGTGATCGGGCGCCAGCTTCAAATCAATGGGCTTGCGGAAATGCCACCGGGGAAGAAATTGCTCGATGCTCGCGATGTGTTCCTGGGCATCCAGGTGCACTGCTTGAATCCAGTTGCGCATCCAGTCGTGGATGAACAGCGTATGATCGAATTGCTCCGGCAGTTTCAGCTCGTGTTTTACCGACGGGTCAAAGTAGTAGATGGGTCCAGCCATTGCCGAACGTCCGCCGCTGCCAAGGGTGGGAAACTCTTTGGATTCGCCGCTTGGATACCAGATGAACGCCGGTTGAGGCGGCGGCAACTCGCTGATGCCGGTGTTATGAGGTGAGTCATTGCGCGGAGCTTTCACATCAAACTGCGGGCCCACCTTCCGTGCGACGAAGTCGTAATGGTGATATGCCTCGTTTGGCCCTGTAAATTGAGGCCAACCGAAGTTCCCGGCCTCGCGGGCCTGATTGATTTCGTCATAACCGTTCGGACCGATGCCGAGGTCTTCTACGATGTTCTGGCCTACATCGCCCCAGTAGATAAAACCAGTCCGAGGGTCCTGGGATTGTCTAAAAGCATTGCGAACGCCCATGGCGAAAATTTCAGCGCGACCATCTTTACCTCCAGAGAACAGATTGCCCTTAGGAATCGTATAACTGCCGTCCGGTTTCGGATGAATGCGAAGAATCTTACCTCGCAATTCCATCGAGTTGGCCGAGGTGCCCTGAGAATCCATCAGTTCTGGCCCCGGACGCTCATCCACCGGCAGTTCCGGAATCGGGTACATATTATCGCCAGTCCCAAGCAGCAAATCTCCATTCTCCCCCATGAACAGACCTCCGCCCTGATGCGTACGGACCCAAATATTTGTATATTCAAGTACGACTTTTTGAGACGCCATGTCCAACAATCCCTCTTTGAGAGTGAAGCGGGCGAGGCGCATGGTGTTCGTATGGCCTTGCGGCGAAAAGAAAAGATAAAGCGATTGGGAATGCGCGAAGTCGCGGTCAAGAGCAAGACCAAGCAGCCCAACTTCCCAGGTCATTTCGACTGGAATCTGGCCCAACAATGTGACCTTTTTGGATTGTGGTTCAGCAAGCTTTAATGCCCCAGCGCGCTCGATGAAAAACACGCGTCCATCCGGAGTAATCTCACATTGCACGGGGTCATTGCACGAAGGGACGATAATCTCCTTCTCGAAACGACTCGGGTCGTAGTCCGCCCCAAGAAGAGTGGCCCACATCGCGGTGCTTATTAACAGGGACAGAAAAACGTAGATCGGTCTCACGATTTCGTTGGATTGTATTTAATTTGTGATTCTCGCTCCGACGCAAGCTAGATCGGACAGATAGTCGGACGTTTGCCCCCCAGCCCAGGAAATCCCACGTAACAGCAAAAGCCGATACATCGGATCATCAAAGGTCCAGGTGTAATGGCCTGGTATGCAAACGAACACACGCCCTCTTCCATGCGGTCGCATCCAAATCTGCGGGCGCGGTTCGCCGTCTTCTAATGAGCTGGCAATGATCTGTGTGCCGTCCAATCGCCCTTTCAGATTCCAATAGCTCTCGTCGGTAAACTCAATCGAGCTGATCCCTTGAGAAATTGGGCTGGGCTCAATCCTTAAGGACAGAGGGCCATGGCGAAATTTGGAAGCTCCGCTCTGCCACGCGGCGCCGATAATGTCGGCGAGTGCATCAACATTATCGTGTCCATCGACGGCGAAATGCACGAAGACAGCCCCTCCGCCTTGATCAAGGTATGCGGCCAAACGGCCCGCGTGTTCCTGGTTCCAACCTGGATTGTTCGAATAGAATACGACGACATTCGCAGTGCGCCATTGTGCTTCCGAAGGCCATTCCCAGGCTGTGCTGACATGTGCGCTCGCTTTTAGCGCGAGGAGGGTCGCCCAACGCTTCTGCCACATAGGATAATCATGCTCTGACGGGCCATGATCCTTGGCCCCAGCACACACAACGATATTAAAGGGCTGGGAGGCGGCGCTCTGTCCCGTGTTTGCAACAACAGTTTGCTGCCATAGTTTCCTCACGGCTTCTTCCTTCCGAGGAGCCGGCGCTCCATCCATTTCCAGCGATGCTGGTTCCAACGGCGACCTCAACAAAAATGCCATCAAATTCCTGACCTGATCGCGGCTCAGATTTGCTATCAGGCCCTCTGGCATAAATGAGGTTGATGACGGCTTCATTGATTTGATCCGGTCCTTGCGGAGGGTCAAAGTTTGTGCGCTACCATCCACAACGGTAATCTCCTCACGGGTTTCTGTTTTAAGCACTGCCATGATTTCCTCGCTGTCCTTGGGTATAATTTGGTAGGCGATAAAATCTGGATTGATGGCAGCTCCAGGCTGCTGGATGTCTTTCATCACGCTCGCGTAATCGCGGTAAATCAAATTCGATAAATCAGGGCCGACGTGTTGTCCTTCGCCCCTAATCGTATGACATTTCTGGCAATTCACAGTCTGGCTAAAGAAAATGTTATGGCCCTCGAGCCAGTCCCCCCCGGCGATTTCAGGGGGAACAGGCATTTGCGGAGAATGGTTTGTTGTTCCATCGGCTTCCACCCAAGGCAGCAGAAATCGGCGCAGGGGAAAAGCGCGAGGCCGCGAGTCGCTGCTCGTGAACCAAACCGCTTTCAAATCCAGTGCCTTATGGCCGGTCGGAATGGACAATGCAAACGGTAGCCACGATGGCTGACTTTTGTGATGCAAAAAAACTTGTTGTCGCCCGTCTGACCCTGCTTTGGAATTCATTTCGTTATTCTCAAAGTCCATTTTGAACGGCTTGGCCGCGCTAAATAGAACAGTGATTTCTTCCAATGGCCGCTCGTAGTCTAGTTTCGATCCTGGTTGGATGGCGGGTTGCAGCATTTCCCAAAGGTCCAACTTTCCACGCAATTCCAAAAGCCCTGGTTTCTGCAGATTAAGCCAAAGATCCTCATGCTCGGCGCTGCCTTCTGTAAATCGTCGCGCGGCCTCCAAATCTGCGTGCGGCAGCCATCCGTACCATGGCAGGGCAGATCCTGAATTGCCCGGCTGGGGAGTCCAATCGGCCTGAATTCCCGCTGAATCAGTCACCAACTCAATATCCGGATATTGAGGAATTGGATCAGGCGGGGACGTAGTGGAGCGGTTCCACCCGGCCAAGCTGATCGAAAAGTTGTCCCCTGCAGAATGAGGTTTGGTGTTTAGAATCAGAGTGCGGCGGTCCGCTGTTAATGCAGTCGATTCGACGGGAATGTCATAACGGGGCTCACTGAATTGAGAAATGACTGCTGCATACCCTGGATGCAGCACCTCGAAACGGTCACCTGCTGAAACATATTTGCCTTCGGTCAGCTCTGCTCGCCTGGCAAGATTTCGCAGCGCCTCCGCTTCCAGAGGCCGGTCAAAGGCGACACGTATCTCAGAGGGGCTGGTGCGCCAGGTCAGCGTTGGTTGAGGAACGCCCGGATCCGAATATATGATCTTGTAAAGATGGCCATTACCTTCAGGTCCGCTGCCCCAATCCGGTTCCCCGCTATGGGTTGAAACAACTAAATCGCCTTGCGGCGAAACGCAGGCGTCTACAGTCAGGGCGTTTAGCGATGCGATCAGCCGGTTGCGCGCGACATAACCAGTCGCCGTCTTTACCAACTCCGTGCGCCAAATTTTTCCTCGAGAATAACCACACACAATCGCGTTGTCAGACCACCAGGCGGGGCCAAAGACCGGACCACCATTGACTGAATTATTGAAGTTAAGGCCGCAGGTGGATTGGTGTTGTGGTCCGTAGTCAAAGACGCTCGGCTCATCGATAACGTTCTCCAAGTACTTTGGATGCGCCGGAGGGAACCCATAGTGGCGGCCAGGTTGAATATGGAGAAGTTCGTCAAAGGGATTTCCGTTGCTCAACCAGGTCGCGCCCTCCTGATCCGTGCAGAAAAGATCCCCTTGCCGGTTAAAAGCCAAAGAGACTGAGAATCGAATGCCGGTGCACAAAATTTCCCGATGCTTGAAATCGGGAGAAACCTTCAGGATCGTGCCTCGTTCACTTTGAATGTCATAACGAGCTGCCCCACTGGTTTTGTCCGTCAAGTAGGGATCGGTGAAATTGGCCGCGCCGAGTCCAAAGTAAATGTTCCCGTCGTGGTCCACCGCCACACCCAATGCGTCCACTCCATGGGATAATTCTTTCCAACCTTCGGCGACGATGATTTCGGTGTCGGCTCGGTCGTCGGCATTGGTATCCACGAGCAACGAGAGCTTTCCTTTGGCCGCGACAAATACTCCCTGGCCCCGCTCATATCCGGGCGGCGTCAAAGCCATTCCAATCGGCGCTCTCAAAGAGTCGTTGGACCAGAACAATTCCGCATGGTTCTCCAATCTGTTGCTGTTCGTGGAGCTCAATAAGTAGACCCGGCCGTTGTAGCCCAATGCAAAGAGTTTTCCGTCGCCGCGATATTTGATATTGTTAATGTTGGGCAGCGAAACGGGGAAAGGGCGGACCATAAACCCAGGGGCAAACATTTGGATCGCAGGGGGGTTAGTCACATTGAACAGCGGCTTGCCCCCACCAGACGATTCCGCAGGTCGTTCCAGGAGTGTTCCGTGCTTCTTTTTCAGGTAAGCCAGCACGGCAGCCTTATCTGCGACGCTCAAACACCGATCGTAAAGCATGAACTCAGCGATGTCGCCCGCATGGAAACCCTGGAGAAATGGGGGCGAACCTCCGTTGGAAAAGAGTCGAGCTCCCAGCACGAAGACGCCCATGCGAATTTCCAACGGCTCCCGGTCGCGCGCTCTTTGAACCCTGCCGTCCAGAAAGAGCTGCGAACCATTCTTGCCCGGTTTGCTGTCCAAGGAAATAATATGCCAGCCACCAAAAGGCGGGGGTGGGTCCTTCAGCAAATTGTCCATGCCGCGCATGCCGCTGCCTTCAAGGTTGATATAGGAAGCCTTTGTTGTTCCGTAAGGACCCAGATCGAGGTTGAGCCCAGTCACATAATCGTTTTCGCCCACTCCGGCCAAACTGAAAAAGCAGGGGAAACCTCCTTTATTGGCGCGAGCGTTAGCGACGACAAAAATGCTTACGTTGGTGAATTGGTCCCGCAGGTTCGACGCGTAGAGGGCCGTTTTTATGCCATCAAATGACAAATAGGCGCCGTTGAATTCCTGATGAAACTTCGGGCGGGCTTCCATTACCGTCTGCGCGAGATGATGTTGATGCCCAGATCCGTCCAGCAGGTAGTCCGCCTCGTTTCCAGAAAAGAGTGGGGGCATCTTTAGCGCAAGGCGGCCGGGAATTTGGCGTGAACAATCAAACCACAACGCCAGACCATCCTGCACCGGCAGGCGATCATCCGACCAGGATTCGATCGAGTACGTCAGCCTTGGAAAAATGGCGCCACAACAGATCAGCACTCGGAGTATCCGTAACATTATTTAAGCGCTTAGCTGGACCGCAGGAGGATTACGAGCAGGCTTGGATGTCCCACTTGCGGCGGCCATGTGCGCCAGCAATTGTCGGGCGCACTCATCCGCGAATGGCGGATCGTTGATGTTGCAATCCAATTCCAATACGGGGATTTCCTTGCGCAGATTTTTCTTTAAGCTCGCAAACAAGGCGTCATCCGCCTCGGGCCACCAAAATGGCCCGCCCGGTGCATCAATCATGCTCAGGCCTTGGAGAGGCAGCACCACGCTCAATGGCCCCACGCTCAGGTTGAGTTTTGCCGCAAGAATCTCTCCCAATTTTTGGTTTTCCTCGACGTTTGTCCGCATGAGCGTGACGTTAGGATTGTGTGGGTAAAACTTTCGAACTTTGAATTTTTCGGGAATGGTTGATGGCGCCCAAAAGTTAACCATGTCCAGGCAACCCGGAGCAACAACTGACGGCACCCCTCGCTTCGCGGCTGCTTCGAGTCGATGCGGGCCAGCGCTTAGCACTCCACCCACCAGCTCATCCGCCCACTCGGTGGTGGTGATGTCTAACACGCCGGAAATAACCCCCGACTCAATCAGTCCTTCCATGGTGCGCCCGCCCATGCCCGTGCAATGAAACACCAATGTTTCAAAGCCGTGTTTCTCAAGTGTCCTATTGGCTCGATCAACTGCGGACGTCGTGTTGCCGAACATCGAAGCGACAACAATTGGTTTGTCCTCACCAGGTGGAGTCTGGTTCTCCACCAATCCGCAAATGACCGCAGCCGCTCGGGAGAACACTTCTCGACTAATGCGATTGAGTCCTGCCACATCGACAATGCTGGGAATCATAATGATGTCTTTGATTCCCACATAACCGGAGACATCACCCCCTGCTACGGTGCTTACCATCACTTTAGGCACGCCAAGTGGAAGTTCCCGCATCGCCGCGCAGGCAATGGAAGTGCCGCCGGTGCCGCCCATTGCGAGCACGCCATCAAATGATCTCTCACCATGAAGCCTGGATAACAGAATGGCAGCGCCTCGACTCATCACAGCAAGCGCATCTCCACGATCCTGCTTCTCCCGTAATAGGGCCAGTTCCCCTCCACCGGCTCGCGCAACTGCATCCGCCGACACATCCGGCGGAAAAGCAGGTTCAGCGATTACCCCCACATTGATGACCAAAGTCCGAAATCCGCGTTTCTCGACGCACTCTTTAACGAAACGATATTCCACACCCTTGGTATCGAGCGCTCCCAGCAAGGCAATGGTTTTGATTGGCATAGCTAGCTAATTCTGCAGAAATTTTCTTCGCCGCTTGCCAGAGACCCTGCGCATCCACCGATAAGTCTTCATTTGGTTTCGGCGGGAAGCGATCGAGATTCGGCTGGCCTGGATTTGGAAAAGACAATCGTGCCACGGTTGGCGGCTCGCTTGTCATCCCGATCATCCCTCCGCAGGTTTAGCGCGGCAAATTTTTGAATTTCGGCAGTTATGGCTCGCTCCGTGGGCAACCGCTCCATCGAGCTCGCCCCATAAAAGCCATCCAATCCATGGCACGCGTTGAGCAGATGCTGGGCTTCCGCAGGCGTTGCAATTGGTCCTCCGTGGCAGAGGACAAAAACTTCTGGCTGAATTGATTTGCAAACGTCCACAATCGATTGGACTTCAAAAACGCACGCCTCCAATGACTTTGTGGTGCGCGCGCCGATCGTGCCGCTGGCAGTCAATCCCATATGAGCCACGATTAAGTCTGCTCCCGCTTTTGTCATTTGCCTCGCCTCATCCAGATTGAAAACGTAGGGACTCGTCAGCAAATCCATGTCATGCGCAGCGGCGATGCATTCCACTTCCAATCGGTAGCTCATTCCCGTTTCTTCCAAATTAGTCCGCAAAGTGCCATCAATCAGACCTACGGTCGGAAAATTCTGAATGCCGGCAAATCCGACCTCCTGCAACTCGCGTAGAAAATGATCACGGATTAAGAAAGGGTCGGTGCCGCAAACCCCGGCTAATACAGGAGTCCGTTCCACCGCCGTTAGAACCTCGGGCGCCATGTCACGAACGACCTGGTTTGCATTGCCGTAAGGCATTAGACCGGCGAGGGATCCCCGGCCGGCCATGCGGTAACGCCCGGAGTTGTAAATTACAATTAAATCGATGCCTCCCAATTCCTCGCATTTGGCCGAAATGCCTGTTCCAGCGCCGCCACCAATGATGGGCTGACCTTGGGCGATTTTCGCGCGAAAGCGCGTCAGGATTTCAGACCGTGAGTTGGATTTTTTCATGATCCAGTCGCAATATTTCCAGTATCAGTTTTTACGGCCATCGCGGCGAGTGTAGTCATAAGCCGCGCTTAACATGGAACAAGGATTTGGCAATCCGCTATAAAAAGCAGGCTGGATGCCACTCTGTTGCATTCGAACAAAATCGGAGTCACCAGGTTCATAATAAACAATTTACCACTTTCCCACCGCACGAGGTAAATCCATTCCGGGTGTTACAATGTTTACCCAGGTAAACAGCACGTATACACTGATGCAGACCGCAGCAACAATTTTTTTATGACTCGCGCGCAACCTTTAGAATCTTTACTCAAGGCACAACCTCGCCCGAACCGCCCCGTGATTGCCGTAGTGGCCGGTTCCGGTCAAATCGCCCGGTATGCCGTGCAAGGCGGAGCTGATCTGCTCATTGTTTTAAGCGCGGGCTACTTTCGAAATCTTGGCACTGGCTCGCTGGCCTCCTTAATGCCGTACGCCAACGGAAATGAAATAACGGAACGACTTTTGCGCGAGCAAATTCTGCCTTCCCGTGGCAACACTCCAATCATCGTGGGTGTGTGCCCCAGTGACCCGATTCATCCGCTCGAAGTCACTTTGGAGAAACTCCGTTCCCTGGGTGTTGATGGAATCACCAATTGGCCAGCGGCCGGTTTTTACGACGGCTCGCTCCGCCAGTTGATGGAGCTTGAGGGGATTGGTGTATCTGCTGAAGTGGAAATGCTGCGCCAGGCTCAAAAGCACGGATTGGCTGCGTTCGGATTTGCGCTGGAAGCGGAGGCGGCGCGCCGTTTTGGCCAGGCCGGAGTCCAGGGCCACATTTTAGATATGGGCCTCACCCGCTGGTTGGAAGATGTCCAGGAACATCGCGACCAATTGCAGCACGCAATCATGCGCTTGCAGGAAATGTTGACGGCCGCGCGAACCGCCCAGGAACGCCCTTTCTGTTTGGCATTCGGCGGCCCGGTCACGGCTGCGGAGGATTTGGAACAAGCCCTGCGCCAATGCGACATCGCAGGATTCGCCGGTGGTTCAGTATTCGAACGACTGCCAGTGCAGGAGGTCGTGACCGCCACCGTGCGCCGATTCAAGGGAGTGGGCTTTCACGTCACTGCTGAGGGGCCCGCCACCGGGTTTGGCAGCATGATCGGGTCCAGCGCGCCGATGCGCCAGGTCTTTAGTTTGATCGAGCGGGTTGCCCCCCATGACGTTAATGTCTGCATCGAGGGAGAAACCGGCACGGGCAAGGAACTGGTCGCGAATTTGCTGCACCAATACAGCCCGCGCAGTCATGGCCCATTCATTACGATGAACTGCGGCGCCATTCCTGAAACATTGTTGGAAAGTGAATTGTTCGGGCACGAAAAAGGCGCATTCACGGGAGCGCATCGGCGCCGCCTGGGAAAATTTGAACTGGCCAACCATGGCACTCTATTCATGGATGAAATTGGCGACCTCAGCCACCATGCTCAAGTCGCCCTGCTGCGAGCCATTCAACAACGCGAAATTACTCGCGTAGGAGGCGAAGGGGCGATACCAGTGGATGCGCGGATTATCACCGCTTCGCATAAAAGTTTGCCTCAATTGGTGAGGACGGAACAATTCCGCTCCGATCTATTTTATCGGCTCAACCACATCACCATTCATTTGCCACCACTCCGTGAACGACAGGACGATATCCCGCTGTTGGTGAAGGCGATTTTGGCCCGGCTCAATGTGCAGCTCAATCGGCCAATCCGCGGTATCACTGAAACTTTTCAGGGAAAACTGATCAAGCATGCCTGGCCTGGAAATGTGCGTGAGCTGGAGCATGTCTTGCGGCAGGCGGCACTGCTGGAGGCTTCCGCAACGCTGAACGGGCGATTCTTCATTCCCAATCATGCCCTGCCAGTGGCGGCGCATCTCAAACAAACCCGCGCATTTCCGAATACATCCCGCTCTCAAACTGCTTGTGAGGCCGTTGAAAATGCCCGGGGAAATAAAAGCCGCGCGGCAGAGGCACTCGGCATCACACGAAAAACCCTCTATGCGTGGCTTAATAGTACGTAGCCCGAATGGACAATCAGGAGCACTGATTTTCCCCTCCTCACATCCAATTTTGCAAAACGGCAGCACGTAGTCATCAAATTACATTCTTCGAACGTGCTTAACCTTTCACTATAACTTGATGAAGATTTTTCGCCTGTAAAGGAAACGGAGGAATAAGACCGCGAGCAACAATCCGGCCGCCGTGACTATCAAATCTCCGAAACCCTGAGCTACATGAAGATCAAACCAGGCCTTCACCTCGCCTCCTACAAAGCGGACTGAAATTTGATTGAATCCGCCGGTGATGTTTTCTGCAAGGTAAATAGCAATGGAATTCATGCCGATCCAAACAAAGGGCTGGCACCAGCGCTGAAAGCCAAGAACATCCACCATCCAGTAAAATGCCGCCAATAATAGCGCGCTGTAACCACCGGCAACGAGCACGAAAGAGGATGTCCAAATCTTTTTGATGACAGGGAACTGGACATTCCATAGCCAGCCCAAAGCCACACCAGCCAGGCCAAAGGAAATCAGATAAGCGATTTTCTTTTGATCGCGCATGAGCGGATTTTTCAACAATAATCCGGCGAGCACACCTAGCAGCGCGGTCGCCACTGAGGGAATCGTGCTGAGCAAACCCTCTGGATCATAGAAATTAATATATTTTCGACCTGGGAGGTATCGGAAATCGGCGTGGTCCGAGACATTCAGGCCCGGCTCATATTTGGCAAAGACACGGTTGGTTGTGGCGAAGTACATCTTTTCAGCCGCTGCCCAGACCGGGCTGTTCTTCACGGTGGAAGGGTTGCCTTCCTGCGCGAACAGAGCCGCGGCATTTGTATCGCCTGTTTTCGTTGCGAGTGCTGTGAGATTGCGCTTCGTCATTTGAATATCCCGGATGGGAACAAAAGTGGTTATAGCCCAGTACCCCATGAGCAACGTAATGCAGATTCCCGCCAAAATTCGTGGTTTGAAAAAGCAGAACAGTAACCCGGCGAAAAAGTAAGCCATGGCAATACGCTGAAGAACTCCCACCAACCGGATGCCAGGCCACATATTGTCCAATCCTCCGTAGTAAAAAACTCCTGCGGCATAAAGCAGGAGGCTGCGGCGGCACAGTCGCTTCAAAACCTCCGGCCGGCTTTTTTCCTCGAGGGACCTGCTGAGAGAAAAGACCAGCGACACGCCAGCGATGAAAATGAACAAAGGAAAGATCAGATCATAAAAGTGGAACCCCTGCCATTGGGCGTGGCCGAGCTCGTATGCCAGAAAATTGGTCACCGGGGTTGGACTCATTCGCTTGAGGGCAGAAACCAACGACGCGGCGCCAATGATCCAAAACATGTCAAACCCGCGGAGGGCGTCCAGCGATAGAAGACGCTGCTTACTGCTCAAGGAGTGCACACTTGCGGGGAGCTTCTCTTTAATAAGGGCAGTCATGTCGTATACAATGGTGATACAAGATGCAAACGGACCGTGGTTCAAGGCAAAAGCCGTGCCTTAAATTAAACTTTTGGTCACTTGGTTTAAATGTAGCAAAAACCAAAACAGTACGAATGCGCGGGGGGGTGTTGGAAACTATTTTTGTGAACGAAATCGCTGCCGATACTCGCTGGGTGAGAGTCCCAGCTTCTCCCTGTACACGCTGCTTAAATAATCGGCCCTTCGAAAACCTGAACGCACGGCCACCTCTTTCAAGAGGAGTGTGCTCGTGGTGAGCAGGTGCTGGGACGTCTCTAACCTCACCCGAAGAATCTCGTCGTGCAGGGTCCTCCCTACCAGGGCTTGAAACTGTTTTTCCAGGAACCGACGCGAGCTGTGGGCCTGCGCGACGACATCCGCTACACCGATATCGCGTGTGGCGTGCCCATGGATGAAGCGTAGCGCTCGGCTCACGTGCCAATCGGACGACGCTGCCGAGTCGGTGGATTCGCGTGTGCGTATGCAAATGGGACGGACCAACCGCGGTGTGTCGCGCACATTCTCGCCACGCATCAAAGCCTGCAACGTTTTTGCAGCCAGGTAACCGATCCCCTCCGTGTCGGGAACTACACTCGAGAGCCGTGGCCGGCAAAGGTTGCAAAGAATTTCATCGTCATCGACTCCCAGGACCGCGATTTCGTCGGGAACGGCCAACCCTGCCTGCTCACAGGCCTCGAGCACGTGGCGGCCACACAAATCGTTGCAGGCCAAGAGAGCGATGGGTTTGGGTAGCGATTTTAACCACCCAAGCAGTGGGGCCAGACCACGAGGCCGATCATGGAATCGAAAGGCGGCCAGGTTCACGCGTTCGCTGGCCAATCGTTGGGCCAGGAAATTCTGACGCCAGGCAGACCATTCGAAACGCGGATTGCCGCAGAAGGCAAAGTTACGGTAGCCACGCTGGCAGAAATAATCCACCACTAGATCACACGCCGCTCGATTATCCATGTCCACACGAGGCACCCCGCCAGGCGAGGAACGTCCGGAAACATTAACAACAGGCACTCGCTTGGCCAGCAGGGCCCTGGCGATCTGCGGTGTTTCAATGCGGGCGATGATTCCCTCCCCTTGCCAGGTCTTTAACCATTGTGGAACAGACCGCAGAGGTCCGGCTTCCTCCAAATGGAGCGACCAATTCGTGTGCTGTCTGGCATATTCGGCGACACCACGGATCAGTCCACGCCCATGGGCACTCGACATTTCGACCAGGACTGCTACCGGATTAGGCCGCAAATGATCCATAGAAGTATTTATTGCACACCGGGGGGTTTTGGGTCAACGTCCATGCGCAAAATCCCATGCGACGCTTCGCCAAACCCAAAGGCTTTTGGACTAGACGACAGCTTCCAGCCCTACGAATCAAGAGCCTATTGGGCATGAAAGCTGATTTGTTCGTCCTGAGTTCGCGGCTTCTGCAAGTCGAGGACGGATCGCGCTCCGTCGTATTATGAACCGAAGACGCTTTTTGCAATCCGTTTCAATCGCAACCGGTGGTCTATCCTTGTTGGATTATCCCGCATGGGCCGCTGGAACTCAACGCCTGGCTTCCGGTCTTCACCGTTGGTTTCCTCTGTTCCCCACACCTCGCGAAATCTGGGTCGTGCAATCCAGCGGCGACCCTCACGAGGGGCTCGTCCTTGAATCTGCCATCGGGCTTGCCGCCCTCGGGTTGCGGCAGGGCCACTCGAAGTCGTTAATTTACGAGGAGGTGCGACATGATGGCTATAAAAAATGGTTTGAAGAATATTGCCACGCCAATTCGCCAAAGCTGGTACATCTGACTTTGGATGAAGTGCTGGGCCGACTGCTCGAGGCGAGGTTGGTTCAGGGACATCTTTTGTTTCGCTACGAGCAATCAGACCGACCGTTGCATACCGATGGCAAACTGGATGTAAGCGCAAACGTGGCAACATCTTTGGCCGCTGCTTACAAGGCTGTCACCGTTTCCGAACCACTGGCCGCGCGAATGGAAAAACTTGGGCTTAAACTATTATTGGATGTGCGCGAACGCAGCGAAGAGTGGTGCCTATCCCAACACGACTTTTCAAGGAACCTGCTGGGCACTGCTGATCCCAAGACTCGCCACGCCCGCTCTCTCATGATTGCGCTGAATGCCTTTGTGTGTTCTGGACGTGGTGAAGTTTATGACCAGGCGCTTGCGCGCTGCTCTGAGGACTCTCCCGTGCTGGGTTGGGGATGTGAGGCCGAAGATAAACAGACCATTCCGTCCTCGCGAAAAGGCTTGTTTCAGACCGCGACTAACTGGTGCCTGAATCTTCCGGTATTTTCCAGTGATGCCGTGGGTAAAGCGGTTTCGGCCGAGCAGCTTCGTTATCCGCACCCGCAGCATTGGTCATCTTTAGATTGGGGAGATGGACTCCATCATGTGAACTTTACCTTGAGCGACGGTGATAATGTCCAATGGATGATGAGCAGTTTTACCTCAGGTGGCGAAGCACCGAGCTACTATGGCCACCCGAAACGGGGACTCATTCCTTTCACTTGGGGGCTTCCCGTTCCCTCTCTTTGCCAATTGTCGCCTCGCACTTTAACGGAGATTCTAGGCAAGGCCACCAGGAACGACGACTTTATGCAGTTCTCGGGCGGTGGTTACTTCTATCCAGACCTGTACGGCAAGGCGCGTGGTGGCACACGAGCTCTGGAATTACACGCGAAACGTCTGCGTGCTTACATGGACCTGACAGGCATTCGTATTCTTGCGTTTAATTTTCAAGACTGGGATGGCGTCGAGGCCCACAAAGCCTGTGAAATCTTTGCCTCAAAGCTGCCCGGCTTGCTGGGTATTTTTGCATTTCAATATTATCCTTATTCAGCAGGCAAAGGGGCCATTCACTGGGTAAAGGGCGTTCAAAACGACGAGGTCCCTATCGTCTCCTGCCGGTTTACAATTTGGGCGCAAACTGGACGCCCTCGGGATGCAACACCGGCGGCGATTGCGTCCCATTTGAATGCACTGCCGAAAGCTGGAGAAGCAATCAATGATGATGCGTTTTCATGGGTGATGATCCACGCCTGGTCCCGATTCCGCCGAGCGCCCAAAACTGCACCACTGGATGCTGAGGAAAAAGATGTGCCTCAGGACAGGGTAATCCCGGATTCGGCCCGCGGTTATGAGCCAGGTATATGGGCGGTCGAGCGACTCGACTCGCAAGTGAAGCCGGTGACCGCAGCCGAATTACTCATACGAATCCGGCTCAGGCTTAGACCTCGAGCAACATTGACGCGCTGGCTGGAGGACCTGGAAAACAATAGGCGAACGAAAGCGCGACTGCACAAAAGGCGCGGAGACTTAGCTCAAATCAAAACACTGCTTCCCAGAACGAGCAACGACGTAACTGCAGCGCGTCAATGTTTCGAACTTTTGAAAAGCGTGGGACTCTGACGGGCAACATTGGTTCGCGGCGAAGATGGCTCAAGGATTTGGAGACAACACAACACGAAAACCTATGTTGTTGAATTTGAAAGTTTGAGAAGCAGTTTGGCGGTTTGCGGACCGGCAGTAAAAACCATGATCGTACCAATCGCCGCCACGGAGAATACGGAACGAGCCTGAAACAGGTCCTTGCGGATCAATCACACTGCCGGCTGGATATGTTCCAGACCAATCCTGGCACAGCTCCCAAACGTTGCCGCTCATGTCATATAATCCCCATGGATTCACCTCATAGCTGCCTACAGGCGTGGTTGTTTCGAGGTACACCCCGCCCATATTAAAGGTTGTGCCGGTTGTGGAATCGTATTCGTAATGGCCATTGAAGTTGGCCTGTTCTGATACGATGTTGGTTCCCCAGTAAAATGCAGTGGTCGTGCCGGCCCGGCACGCATATTCCCACTCGGATTCTGTTGGCAGGCGGTACGAAAGATTCGTGGAGATGAAGCCTGCTGTTCGCTCCTGCTGTGTCCGCAATGCACAATAGTTCGTCGCGTCGTTCCAGGAGACAGACTCAACCGGGAGATTCGGATTATCGGTGTATCCGTTAGCTGCGGTGAAAACACTCGGATTGCTGCCCACGACAGCCTGGTATTGGCCTTGGGTGACGGGATACTTCCCCATCCAAAAACCTCGGCTAATCGTCACGGTGTGCTGGGGCTCCTTCGTGCTTCTTTCAATCTCATCCAGCGGGCTGCCCATAACGAAGGTTCCTGGTTGGATGAAGACCAAATTGGTGTCCGCAGGAGACGCGACGGATACAGCACGATAAAAGCGCTGAGGAGACGCGGGTGACGAAGGGTCGCTCCATATATTTGTGTTGCCCTGCGCTTGCAGGAGTGTCCGGTCCACCCAAACGCCGGGGAGAGCAACATTCGTGGCGTACTGAATTGAGTAAACTGTTCCCACTACGCCTGTCAGGCTCAAAGTTGGCTGGCCTGCGATAAATTGTAACCCGAGCCTGGGCCGGGTCTGAGCGGAAGCATGAGTCGCCGGCAGCACGGTCCAAACAATGACCCATAGCAGGTAAAAAAATGGAAGGAGTTTTGACGATTGCATCTTCATAATACAAAGTTGATAACTTAAACCAGTTTCACCTGACGCTTCCATAAGATGGAAAAGGAAACAAGTCAGTGTTTTCTGGAGAGCAGAATAACCTTTACGTATGCTCAATCGATTTGTCAAGCCGAAAGCAGCACATATCTCGGTTCAAGTGCTCATGAGATTTTTTCATATTAAAGCCGTGCGCAAAATCACAAGCCGTCGTGCGCCAAACCGCAAGTCATTCCTGATAAAAATGGCCAACAGCAATTTCGACTAATGCCAAACGATCCGAATTGCAACAAATCGGTTCCCAAGAAACACAAAGATCAAGATCATGAAAATACAAACTCCACTGTCCCCCCAAGTGAAAATCCGAAAAGCAGTTTTCGGGAATTGCCATATGAAGTTCCTTCAAGTTGCCGTAATCGGCTCGGTTATCGGCTGCGCGTTTCTTAATTCATCCTCGGCTTTGGCGGCCCCAAAATCTTGGACTGGACTAGGGGGCAATAGCTTGTGGTCAACCAGCGGAAATTGGAATCCCGCCGGCATGCCCGGAGTGAGTGATAATGTAACTTTTACGAATGATGGGTTTGCTGCAACTCCAGGAACCCCCGTGAATAACAGTGTGGATGTCGGCTTCACATCAATCAGTGTCAATGCCCTGGGCTACTTCAACACAAACGGTTTTCATAACACAGAGATCATAAACAATTTGAATGTGTTCAGCAGTTCATCAAGCGATGTAGCGAACATCGCTGATGACGGTCAACCCTCAACCTTTTTTGTTGGGAGCGGAATATTGGATAACAAAGATGCTACCGTCTATGCGTCGATCCTCGGGAACTCACTAACGATCTTCAACACGAATGCCAATGTCAGTGTTTCTCAAATCAGCCAAACCGCCGGCGCACATAGGGCCACGCTCGATATGAGCGCGCTCAATTCCTTCAACTGCACGGTTTCTAATGTTCTCGTCGGTGATAACTTCACTATTCCCGACTTCGCGTGGCGGCCTACTGGAACACTGATCTTGGCGAAGACCAATTCGATAACAACAACTCTCATTTCTGTTTCCTCGGCTTACCAGAACGCCGGCGGCACGTGCTTTATCGACCTTGGCACAGCCAACACTATCAATACCGAAAGACTGAGGATCGGGACGCATAAAAACACGGGCGTACTCAATATGCAGGCCGGTCTGGTCAATCCGACGGTAACATTGAGAAACGCAGCGGGAACCGGCAGGTCAGCCTCGTGGGAAATTGGCGATATGTTCGAGCCGAATACGAATGACATCACATTTTTTGCCAGCGGTAATGCGAACGGAACCGTGGATTTGACAGGCTCGACTGTAGATGCACTGCTGGACCGTTTCACCCTGGGGCGCGGCCAGATTCAGGTGGCTACTAATAATCGGGCAGGCGATGGGGTAGGCACGTTTACCTTCGGGGGCGGCACTCTTGATGCGAATACTATTGAAATGGGCATCCAATACAAGGGGCCATACATCGGCGGCAGCGTAGGGCGGGGCACAATTAATGTGAATAACGATGCGGGTGTCGGACCGGCGCTGCTCACCGTGCGCAGCAATATCGTCATGGCCGTCCAGTATCCTATCAGCGCCGCCACGTTACCCAACACTCCTGACGCGACCGGCAGCCAGGGGACGATTAACGTCAATAACGGCAGCACAGTAGCCGTCGCCGGCGATATCCTTTCAGGCGGACCTGGTGGCGGGACCGCAACCATCAATCTCAATGCCGGCGGGAAACTTGACATGCAGCCATCGGGGGATCTCACAGCCGGTAATGTCTCAATAAACATTCTCAACATCACGGATGAAGGCATCATTACAAACTATGGTATTCTTTCACTGACTAACATCGGTTTATCGGGTACATCCACGACGTTCACAACTTATGTCGGACAGGCAATCGCGCCCGCGGGAGTAGGAGTTCCCGGTCCTCTGGACGTTACCGGCAATCTCACGTTGCTCGGGAATACTCTTTTGGACATCAAAAAGACCGGTGCGACTCTGAGTTCCGACAAAATAAGCTCAACAGGAACCGTTGACCTTGGTGGCACTGTGACGGTGTCCTTTTCTGGAGACACTCTTGCACCAGGTGACAAATTCACGCTCTTCGCGGCGGTCCCGGCAAATTCATCTCCAACGGTTGTGCTTCCGCCGCCTGGTTCAGGTTATGTTTGGGTCAACAAAATCTTCGTGGATGGCAGCATCGAAGTGGCGTCTTGTGGCTGTAGTGAACCGACCACGCCGCCCACCCTTACTATCAGTAGCAGTTCGACGAGCGTTACAGTGTCATGGCCGGTCAGCTATACTAGTTTTGTGCTCCGCGGCCAAACCAACTCATTAGGGATAAGCAATAACTGGGGTGGTCCGGTGCCGGGAGTGGCTGGAAACCAGGTTACTCTTCCGATCAATCCAAATAGCCCCGTGTTCTTCCGGCTGTTTCAACAGTAAGATAGTCGTTATCGGGCGGATGCAATGAGGCATCATGTTTCATTCTCCGCCCGTCACCATTCCGGAGGAGAGGCGGTAGCGTTTACGCTGATCGAGTTATTGGTGGTAATCGCGATTATTGCCATTCTGGCCAGCATGCTCCTGCCGGCTTTAGGCAAAGCCAAACAAAAGGCGCAGGGACTCTACTGCCTGAACAACAATAAGCAACTGACCCTGGCGTGGAGGCTGTACGCCGATGATTTCAATGACAACTTGGTCATGAACGGGGTTTATGACGAGCCGAATTCATGGTGCCGGGGGTGGATGACTTTTACCCTGGATAATACTGACAATACCAACACGTCGCTCCTGACTGGGGCGAAGCTCGGGCCTTACACCTCACACTCATACAAAATTTACAAATGCCCCGCGGATACCTTCACCGCGAGGATTTTTTCTCGAACTTATCCGCGGGTCCGCAGCGTGGCTATGAACGGATATATTGAAGGCGGAGTCTATCCGAATCCGACTGGGGGGTCGGTCTGGTTTCCGCAATTCTACAAGTATGATAAAATGGGTGACATCAGAACGCCCGATCCCACCAAATTGTTTGTTTTTGTGGACGAACATCCCGATTCCATCAACGATACCTGGATGATGTCAGTCGTTGGGGATGGCCAGACTTTTGGCGATTTGCCGGCCAGTTATCATAATGGCGCGTGTGGGTTTGGATTCGCGGATGGACATGCGGAAATACACAAGTGGCTGGAAGCTGAAACAAAAGTCCCTCCCACTGGAACCGAAGGCCCTTCAACCTGGCAAGCGCTATTCCCAAACAGCAGGGATGTTAAGTGGCTATTCGAACATTCCACGTCACGAAGACCACAGCCTAACTGAAAATGGCTTTCGCCAGGCTACGGAGCTTCCAAATCGCTTTTGTGGCGGTCTACGTGTGGTTGGCCCATGGTAGACAGAATTTGTTCGCTGCTTTAACCGTCGAGGATAGCCGGCTCCGAATTACATTCAGTGCCGATACGGGAGGCATCGTCAGCATTGTCAACACGGTCACCGCTCACAACTTTATTTCTGCCTCTTTAAAAAAACCCAAGCTTTGGCACCTGGTAATCAGAAAGAAAAACGGCGAACGTGCCGAGTTGAGCAATGATTCCTGCGACAAACCCAGCATCTCTTTAAAAAAGAACTCAGCCGAACTGATTTGGAAGGATCTCGCGATCGAAGGGGTGAAGGGCAGTTTTGACATCCGCGTGAAGTGCCGCATTTCACCGTCAGATCACTTGGCTCGTTTTCGTTTTGATGTAGACAACCATTCCGATGCCTCCATCTGCTCCGCCGTTTTCCCTGAGATAAGCTCCCTGGGCATTTCTGGCAAATCTGACCTGGCCTTTCCCAAGTATAATTGGGGGCAGATGTTTAAGGGCTTAGCAGACAAAGTTCTGGGCTACTATCCATCCGCGGACACCCCCATGCAGTTCTGTTCGTTTACGGATGGTAATGATAGCATTTACTTGGCAACTCATGACGCGGGGGCGTTGCATAAAACATTCCTGGCGCATCCAGGCAATCTCTTCTCAGTAGATACTTCAGTTCCCGACGCAACCATGGCAGGGAATCATTGGCATGCACCCTACGATTTCGTTCTGGGGGTGTATGAAGGCGATTGGGTAAACAGTTGCAAACTCTATCGCAAATGGGCAATGAGCGAAGCCCCCTGGACAAAACGTGGTCCGATCTCCAGGAGAAATGACGTGTCCTCAGCGGTGAAGGAGGTCGGAGTCTGGTTGAATCTTGATGATCATTTCGCAGCCAATGAAAAGAGTGCGTTGGAATTCGGCAAGCAGATGGGTGTACCCATCGGAGTGCATTGGTACAATTGGCACAGCAACCCGTTTGATAAGGAGTATCCCGATTACCTGCCGGCAAGATCTGGATTTTCTGATACTGTGAAAAGGCTCAATGCATCTGGAATTTACTCAATGCCCTATATCAATGGGCGCCTTTGGGATACACAAAACAGCAATTATGCAAAGGCGCGGCCATACGCGACCCTGAACCAAGCAGGGGAAGCTAACCTCGAGGATTATGGTTCGGGAACAAAACTGGCAGTGATGTGCCTGGGACATCTATTTTGGCGGAACCACCTGACAAAGCTTATTGAACAAATTGCAGACCAGACGGGAGTGGGTGGAATATACATTGATCAAGTAGCTGGTGCGCCAGTCGCAGAGTGCTACAACGAAAGCCACGGACATACACTAGGAACAGACAGGTGGTGGATCGACGGTTATCGAAAGGCCATTACCGCAGCGCGAGATTACTGCACCAGAAAGAAAGGAGGGTTCTTCGTCGCAGCGGAGAATAACGCGGAACCTTATATGGATTTCGTGGATCTTTTTCTGATATGGATACCAAGGAGTCAGGATGACATTCCCATGATGACGATGGTGTACAGCGGCTGGGCCCAATACTTTGGCACAAATCGGGGAAGCGACAGTGATATGTCCTTTGCAATGCTGCAGGCAAGGGATTTCACCTGGGGAGCACAGCTTTTCTGGGAAAGCGCATTCATCCTGCAGCCGGAACAAAAAGAGAAACTCAAAATTCTTTCGAACCTTGCCAAACTACGCTACAAATCCAAAAAGTATTTCGTCGGCGGTGAGCTCGTCAACCAGGTAACCCCAATCAATATCGTTCCTCGCGTAACCGGAAAGTGGGGAAGTTGGACCGCCTCGCTGGAAGATAGAACTCTTCCCTCCGTGCATGCCACACTTTGGAAGGCCAAAGACAACTCCTACGCCGTGGTGCTCGCGAATGCGGGCCTGAATGAGCAGCCATTCGAGTTCGAGTTCCTCCCAGCAGTACGCAGCAGCCGCAACTGGCGCGTCGAAAAAATCACCCCTACTGGATCAGAAAAATTGGACACGATGCAAAAGGGCAAAACTCGATTGACAATAAGTGTCCCTGCGAGGGATGGTCTGGTTCTCCAGTTCCACTAGAACACCAGTCCGAATTTCAAAGCTGGGAAGGCAATCGTTTCACCAGGAGCTTGGGAACATTGAATTTGCCTGGCTCGGGTGCGGTGTGGACAAAACGCTCAGTCTTCTTCAAGCTGAGAAACTGTGAAGCAACGAACCACCTCTTTAAGCCCAGCCGTATCACAGCATATCGTGGCTATCGTTTTAATGGTTTGTGCCGCGAATTTCGAAGCCTCCGCACAGAATCATAACGCTGTCCAACGAGGAGGCATTGGCAGGCGCAAAATGGCGGAGTTGGCTTCAGGAACCACGGCTGAGGAATGGCCAGGCGTTGGCGGAGACAAAGGAAATTCGCGTTGCTCTGGTCTCAACCAAATCAATCGCAGCAACGTGAGAGAGTTGCAAGTGGCCTGGACCTATCATACTGGCGACGCCGGGAGAGGAACGACGATTGAATGCACGCCGATCATGATCGGGCACATTCTTTACATCACTACCGTTGCTTCAAAGGTAGTCGCGCTCCAGGCGGATACCGGTCGAGAAATCTGGAAGTATGATCCATACGCGGGCACAGGGATCAAACAGCCCCGTGCATCGGGAGGAGTGAATCGCGGGTTGGCTTATTGGACCGATGGCCGCCACAAACGGATTTTTCTGGGGGCTTCCGATGGCCGGCTGATTTCGATGGATGCAGCCACCGGCTTACTGGATCCAGCTTTCGGAAATTCAGGAATCGTGGATTTGCGCGCGGGGATGGGGACGGACCTCGATGGCGTCAATTATGGGCCAACCTCTGCGCCGGCGGTTTATCGGAACCTTGTCATCCTGGGCTTTTCCTGTTCCGAAGGCGGCAGACCTGCGCCTGGCGATCCGCGCGCATTCGACGCACGGACGGGCGAGGAGGTGTGGCGGTTCCATACCATTCCGCGGGCGGGCGAAGCAGGTCGTGAAACATGGCAGGACGGCTGTTCCCCGAACATTGGCGCAGCAAACAACTGGGGCGGGACGAGTGTGGACGAGAACCGCGGATTGGTATTCATCGGAACAGGGTCCGCTTCGCCCGATTTTTATGGCGGAGGGCGGAAGGGGGATAACCTTTTTGCGAATTGCACGATTTGCCTGAACGCAAACACTGGCAAGCGTCTCTGGCATTTCCAAACACTCCGCCATGATCTTTGGGATCATGATTTGCCGGTTTATCCCAACCTGGTCACGATCGCGAGTAATGGCCGCAAACGCGAGGCCGTCGCGCAAGTCACAAAAACTGGTTTTGTTTTTCTATTCGATCGTCTCACTGGCCAGCCAATTTTTCCAATCGAGAATCGGCCCGTGCCGCCCTCGGATGTTCCCGGCGAACAGGCGGCGCTCACGCAACCGATCCCCACCAAACCACCGCCTTTCTGCCGCCAGTTGATGACCGAGGCAGATGTAACCGACATCTCGCCTGAGGCGCATGCGGAAGTGCTGGAGCGGTTCCGCTCTTATGTTGGACGTGAGGCTTTCACTCCGCCTGGTACCAATAGCACGATCATCATGCCCGGATTCCACGGTGGCGCCACTTGGAGCGGCGCAAGCTTCGATCCAACAACAGGCATCCTGTATGTGAACTCGAATGAACAGCCAAACGTGGCCAGGCTTGTACGTCGGGAAGGGTCCGAGACTGAGCCTTACGTTCCGACTGGCTACATCCGATTTCAGGATACCAATAATTATCCCGCAATTAAACCTCCCTGGGGACAGCTCAACGCCATTGATTTGAACAAGGGTGAAATTCTGTGGCAGGTCCCTTTGGGTGAGTTTCCGGAATTGACTGCTCGCGGCATTCCACAAACCGGCACGGAAAATTTCGGCGGAACGATTGTGACTGCGGGTGGATTGGTTTTTATCGGAGGTTCCAAGGATGAAAAGTTCCATGCATTTGACAAAGGCTCCGGCCAGCTTTTATGGGAATTCAAATTGGACGCTGGAGGTTACGCCACTCCTTGCACCTACATGATCAGGGGGCGTCAATATGTGGTGATCGCAGCGGGGGGTGGTGGAAAGTTGGGAACGAAACCAGGTGACGAATTTGTCGCGTTCGCCTTGCCGAAGCGGTAAAGCATAAGATCTGCTTTCTGTTTTTTTGAAATTTTCTGCCTCCTCCTGTTCAAAATCCCCGCGCGGCTGTTTCCGCACTTGACTCCTATACAGACATGCTATCTTAACTAGCCTTGTGCGCCCCCAGGAACACCGGGCACTGATTCATTACGGACAAACAACCAACTCAGGAAATCTTATGCCATACGAAGTACCTCCCCTCCCTTATCCAAAAGACGCTCTGGAACCTCACATCGACGCGCAGACGATGGAAATTCACCACGACAAACATCATGCCGCTTATGTGACAAACGTAAATAAAGCCCTCGCTGGCAAAGCCGACCTGGAAAGCAAATCCGTTGAGGATCTCATCCGGAATTTGGATGCAGTGCCGGCAGACATTAAAGGCGCAGTACGCAATAATGGTGGAGGCCATCTGAATCATTCCATGTTCTGGAAGATGATTGGTCCCAAAGCAGGTGGTGCGCCGTCCGGAAAACTGGCTGACGATATCAAATCCAGCTTTGGCAGCTTTGAGGCTTTCAAGGAAAAATTCGAGGCCGCGGGCATAGGCCGGTTCGGCAGCGGTTGGGCCTGGCTCGTGGTTCATAATGGCAAGCTCGAAATTGTTTCGACAGCCAACCAGGACAACCCCCTGATGGGAAAAGCTGTCTCAGGCGCTGAGGGGCACCCGATTTTGGGATGTGATGTGTGGGAACATGCTTACTATTTGAAGTACCAAAACCGGCGCGCGGATTATTTGAAAGCTTTTTGGAATGTGGTGAACTGGAACGAAGTCACCAAACATTACGAAGCTGCCAAACATTAAGAGCCTTTCTGAAAGTTAGAAAGAAGCCTCGAAGCTACCGCCAACGGCACGAATAGGCATCCTCCCCTGCCCTCTCCTCCAGAGGAGGAGAGGGTGAAGATTTTTTAAACCACGCTCTTAGCTTAGTCGAGAGCGTTATTTGCGATCGTCCGACGCGATCGATTCAAGCTGGCGTTTGGCCTGCTCGTAATCCGGCTTAAGCCGCAGTGCTTCCGCAAAATGCTTAACCGCCTCGGGCCGGCGACCCTCTCGCGCCAGCGCCATTCCCAGGTTGCAATGAGCTTCGGGATTATCGGCGTTCAGGTGAAGCGCTTGCTGATAATGAGCAATCGATTCGGTTAGCAGACCTTGTTCGGCGAGCACGTTCCCAAGGTTGTTATGCGCCTGGGCGTCGTCTGGTTTGATGCGCAGGCATTCTTCATATTCCTTAATTGCGTCCTTGAATTTGTGTTGCGCGGCCAAGGCGTTGCCGAGGTTGCTGTGCGCACTCGCGTCGTTCGGTTTGTGGCGAATAGCTTCTTGGAAGTGGCTTATCCCTTCGTCCAACTGCCCTCTCATAGCCAAGGCGATACCCAGGTTGTTATGGGCATCCACATGATCGGGCTGCTGCGCTAAGACGATTCGATATTGTGCGATTGCCTTATCGACTTCTCCCAAATCTGCCAATGCATTGCCAAGATTGTTATGCACTTCAACATGGTTGGGGCGAACCCTCAGGGCAGCCTCGTAAAACGGAATGGCTTTAAGGGGTTTCTTTTGTCCCGCCAGCGCATAACCCATATTGTTCAGGGCATCTTCGTACGCGGGATTTATTTCCAAGGCCTTTTCGTAGTTCTCCATAGCTTCTGCAGGCTTGCCCAGGTGCGATAAATAAAAACCGAGATTGTTGTAAGCTAAAAAGTTGCCTTTCGTCACCTGGACGGCGTGAGAAAAAAGCGTCAAGCTGTTGCTCCAGTATTGCAGTTGGCGGGATGTTAGCACGATGCAAGCAATCAGAACCAAGGCCACCCAAAGGCTGACAACTTTAAGCTCCATTCTTAGGAAAGAATCAGTGTCGGAAATTGGAGTTTCCTCTCCAGCGAAGTTGAGCGGTCCAGGCTTCGCGCCTTGCTGCCTGGCAATTTTGGCTTGGACCAAATCCCCGCCTGTCCAAACCAGCGCTATCAACAGTCCGATGATGGGCACGTAGGTGTAACGGTCGGCCATCGATTGAACCCCCACCTGGACCAATCCGATCATTGGGACAAGCGTGCCAACAAACCAAAACCAGCCCACCGCAACGTAAGGCCGTTTTCGCACTAGAATGAGCGCCCATAAGCACAGGACCAAAAACAAGCCCCCTGCGGCAGCCACCTGCCATGCCGGCCAACTTCCGGGGTGCGGATACAGCACTGCTAATTTTTGAGGCCATAGAAGTTTACCAATGTATCGCGCATAGGCGACCAGGGCGTTAGCGATTCTAGCTCCCACGGAAATACTGGTTGAAACCGCGCCTCCCTTGCGCTGGAAGACGAAAGTCACATAGCTCGAAACAACGCTAAGGAGAAAAAACGGAACCTTTTCCAGGAGAAGCGAGCCTAGCCGATGGGAACTGGGCAGAGAAGAAACAGCGTTCGCGCTTCTGGACTTCGAGATATTCTCTCCCTGAGACCCAGCCCACGCCCACCTTCCGAGCGGCCAATAGTCAAGCAGCAGCAATACAAAAGGCAAGGTCACCATCATCGGTTTGCTCATCAAACCCACGACAAAGAGCGCTAACGTGAGAACATAAAACAAAAAGGCCGGCATTGATCTACTTGGTTTTACTTTTTGAGACGCAGGATCGGCCCGCAGTGTTTCGAGTCGCGATGCGTATCCTGAGTAGGCCAGGATTGTGAGCATCCAAAAAAAAGCGCTGAGCACGTCTTTGCGTTCCGAAATCCAGGCGACCGATTCCACATGGAGAGGATGGAGTGCAAATAGAGCCGCGACCAGAGCGCTGCGCCAAACTGTCTCAGTGATCCTCGCGAGCAACAGGAATAGCAACAAAGTATTAGCTAGGTGGAAAGCTACGTTTACGAGATGATGCCCGGCAGGTTGAGGGCCAAAGATCTGGTAGTCCAATATGTGCGAGAGCCATGTGATTGGATGCCAATTGCTCGCGTGCCCCGTTGTGAAGGCCCATCCCAAATTCTTCCAGTTCAACCCTCCCTGCACATGCGGGTTGGCTGTCACATAATCGGGGTCGTCATAGTTGACAAAATCATTCCAGGCCACCGGCAGGAAAACACCAGCCGTCACGAGTGCAAGCATCAGCGAAAGAAAATCAGCACGACGCATTAACTGCCAAAACATGCTCGTATTACCGGCTGTAGTTCTCGTCTTCAAATATGATTTTCCGCGGTCAGCATCGCACTGCCAATCAGTCTATGCTCCCGAATCCAACTCAAAAGTCCAAATTCCATTAGCCGGACAGCGACTGAAGTTGTGACCATAATCGCATTCAGATTTTCCCGCATGCTCAACCCGGGGGTTTCGACCCATTTTCGAATAAAAGCTTACGGGTATGATGATTCCATGAAATTTTCTGCCCAAAAGCAGCGTTGGCAAATCGTCCCGTCCAACCTGAAGGACAGCAAGATCCGTTACGCCAGTCAAAACCCATGTTCGTCGGCGTGCTCAGCAGAAGTAATATGAGTGGGGGCAGATACAAATGGGTTGTGTTGTTCCTTTGGCTCTGGCTCGTCCAGCGAAGTGATGCGCAGGTTTATGGGCTCGATTCTCGAGCTCCCATAGGAGCGTTTTTGAACAACAAAATGCCGGCTGTGGCGGGCCCAACCGGAGCCTGGACCGTTTCGGTCGCGTTTCCAAACCTCACTTTTGAAGATGCAGTCTTGATGATCGCCGAACCAGGAACCAATCGTCTTTACGTCTGCGGTCACCAGGGCATCATTTGGTTTTTTACAAACAACCCGAACGCAAATTCAAAAACCGTGTTTCTTGATATCCGTTCACGGACTCAGGGCTATGAATCTTGCGGCCTGTTAGGGATGGCGTTTCATCCCGAGTTTCATCAACCCGGTTCCCCAAATCGCGGCTATGTGTACGTTTACTATTCCTATTCTCCAAATCCTGTCCCTGGTCCTAATCCTCCGCCCTTTGACACGCCGACGTACGATCGGCTTTCGCGATTCACTGTGCCGGACGATTCGCTTGTGGCAGATCCAAACTCAGAGTTGGTGCTGGTGAATCAATACGACCGCCATATCTGGCACGACGGCGGCTCACTGTTTTTTGGCGATGACGGCTTTCTTTATTTTGCCAACGGAGACGAGGGAGGCGTAAGTGACCCAAATAATACTGCGCAGAAGCTGAATGGGGGCCTGTTCTCGGGCGTGTTCCGCATCGATGTAAATCGCGATCCCGCCAAGAGTCATCCCATCAGGAGGCAACCGCTGTCCGGGGGCTCTGGTTCGCCGCCCAGTTCCAGCGGGAATTATTACATCCCCAATGATAACCCCTTTCAAGATCCTAACGGCGGCTTGCTCGAGGAATTCTGGGCCCTGGGGGTGCGCAGTCCGCATCGTACCACTTTCGACCCGGTCACGAAACAAATCTGGCTGGGAGACGTGGGCCAGGACTCTTATGAGGAGGTGGATATCATTCAAAAGGGGGGCAATTATCAATGGCCGTATCGCGAAGGATTGCACGCCGGCCCAAAACCAACCCCCAGTCCGCTCATCGGAACCGATCAGCCGCCGGTTTATGATTATCCACATGCTCAGGGGAACGGTTGCGTAATAGGCGGGTATGTTTATCGCGGCGCTCTATTCGCGACCGAATTAGGCGGCAAATATATTTTCGGCGACAACGGCTCGGGCCGGATTTGGTCGATGTCTTACGACGGCTTCAATCCGCCCACGCTTACAAGCTTATGCAACATGCCTGCCGCGACCACCTGGACTGGGCTTTCCGGGTTTGGTTTGGACGAGAATGGCGAGTTGTATATGTGCAAGATGGGGGCCACTGAAAGAATCTATAAACTTGCGCGCACCGGCACACCGCCGCCGCCCCCGCCGGCGTTGCTTTCACAGACAGGTGCTTTTGCGGATTTATCCATGTTGACACCAACCAATGGGCTCATCCCGTACGATGTCAATACTCCGCTCTGGTCCGACGGCGCTGTGAAACGAAGATGGATCGCTGTTCCGAATGATGGCGCGCCATATTCGGCCAATGAGGCAATTGGCTTCGGAGCCACTGGCGAATGGACTTTTCCGAACGGCACGGTCTTCATCAAGCACTTCGATCTTCCTGTCGATGATCGCAACCCTTCGATCGTTCGGCGACTCGAGACCCGCCTGCTGGCACGCGACACGAACGGCGCTGTCTATGGCGTAACTTACAAATGGCGCGCTGATAACAGCGATGCTGATTTGCTAACAGGCAGCCTGAGCGAGGACATTACCATCACGAATACGTCCGGAGGCACGCGAATACAAAATTATTATTATCCCAGCCCGCAAGATTGCCTGGCCTGCCATAATCCAAACGCCAACTACGTGCTGGGAATAAAGACCAGGCAACTGAATCGGAACTTTACTTACCCGGCCACCGGCCGCACCGACAATCAACTGCGCGCCTGGAATCATCTCGGTCTGTTAAACCCAGCCATAAACGAAACGAACATCTCCTCCTATGCGAAACTGGTTGCGTTGAGCGACTCCACTGCAAGTTTGGAAGACCGGGCGCGCTCGTACCTGGATGCGAATTGCGCCCAATGCCATAGGCCAAAGGGGGTATTCACTTATTTCGACGCGCGCTACGACACACCGCTGGCCAATCAGCAGATCATCAACGGCGCAGTCATCAATCCGCTTGGCATTGACGGCACAAGGGTCATCGTGCCGCAAAGCACGAATCAATCCGTGATGTATCAGCGGCTCAATACGACCGCGAGTTTTAAAATGCCGCCTTTGGGTAGAAATGTGATCGATGATCAAGCCGTTTCCGTATTCATAGGCTGGATCAACAGCGTAATACCTCTTCTGCCAAATCCCTGGGTTAACGGAGACATTGGCGCAGTGGGTCAAGTTGGAAGCGCATCTTACAACAACGGCATATTTACCGTAAAGGGATCAGGCGCTGATATCGTGGACAACGCGGACGCATTTCAATTTGTTTATCAACCATGGACTGGGGATGGACAGATCATCGCGCGGGTGACCGGCGTCCAAAATACCGATGGATGGGCCAAGGCGGGAGTCATGTTCCGGGAGTCTCTGGCCGCTAATTCGCGACATGCACTGATGCTCGTAAGCGCGGCACAAGGCACGGGGTTCCAACGGCGACTCAATACGGATGGACTGTCTTCCTGGACACCTGGGGCCTTAACGGGCGCACCGTATTGGGTGAAACTGACGCGCACGGGCAATCTTTTTAAAGCTTATGGCTCCGTGAATGGAACGGACTGGACGCTTGTCGGCACGAACACGATCTCAATGGGTTCAACTATTTATGCGGGCCTCGCCGTTACTGCGCACAACAATGCTGCTTTAAATACTTCAACATTTAGTGACGTGCTGGTGAGCGGCAATTTGCCTCCGCCCTGGATCAACACCGATATCGGCCCGGTAGGCCAATCCGGCAGTGCGGCTTACGGGGGCGGTGTTTTTAGCGTTGCCGGCGCGGGCGCGGACATTTTCAATAATTCTGATTCGTTTCAGTTCGTGTGTCAGCCCTGGAGCGGCGATGGACAGATTATCGCGCGGGTTTTAGGCGTGCAAAATACCGATGCCTGGGCCAAGGCCGGCGTAATGTTTCGCGAAAGCCTCGCAGGGGACGCCCGACATGCAATGATGGTGGTGAGTGCAGCTCAAGGCAGCGGCTTTGAACGTCGTCTCACTACCGCCGGAATCACTTCCTGGACAACGGGAGCGGTGGTGACAGCGCCATACTGGCTGAAGCTCGTGCGCAGTGGAAGCACGTTCAGCGCTTACGAGTCCGCAAATGGTGTAAGTTGGTCGTTAGTAGGGACGGACACCATTTCCATGGGTACGGCGGTTTATGCGGGTTTGGCTGTCACCTCCCATACCACGAACACTGTCAATAATTCCAGTTTCGAAAGCGTGCAGGTCGGCGGAGCAACAACAGGGCAGCCGCCCCGCTGGACTTCGGTGCAATTTGATGGCCAAACAGGAGTTCATCTTATGATCGAAGGTGAACCCGGTGGTAATTACATTGTAGAAGCCTCAAATGACCTGGCCCATTGGACCAACATTGCAACACTTCACAACGTCAATGGATCTCTTCCTTTTACCGACCCCGCCGCCACAAATCTTCCGCAACGATACTATCGCGCACGGCTTTATTGAAAATGGCGCATCGTCTCAGGGAACAACCGAGTAGTTGAAATAGCCGATGAACATTTCGTTCCAGGTTTGATCTCCCCAGGTTATTGTAAGATTTGGACTATATTGAAAGTTGTTAGGATTTCCATCATCCTCGACTAATTCCATGAGTTCGGAATTTCGCACAGAATTGTCCCAGCCAGCGGTGCAACGGATCTTGGTGCCGATAGGCAAATCCTTTGGCGTTGTCAGCCGGTAGGCGTTTTGCCAATGAAAAACGTAGTTGGGAACGGAGAGCAAAACCTCTGACTGAGGGTCATGGCCAGCCGGATAAATAGCCTCGTATTTGAACCTGGCCCCCCGTGTGTGCAAGTGAGGGCTCATCTCGTAAAGCCGAATTTTTGTCCCGAATGTCGCACTCTCAGTGACCGATTGGTAGTCCGTCGTGTTCGGGGGTACCGAAAAACTGGCAGAGGCGGCCGAGGATTGGATCAAGGTATAGGTCGGCGCTGTGGGTGTGGTATATAAACCAAGGTGGGATACATCATTGGTGTTCGTGCCGTCGGCGATGTAGTGGAGCTGGAATTGCAGCGATGTTCCATTGGTCAACAGTTTGGCCGTATTGGGAGGAAAGGCCCCAAGAAAAGAACCGGGCGCATACCCTGTCAAAAAGCTGTGAACGGTATCATCCACGCCCTTCTGGTACGCCAAAATGTGATGAACTACAGGCAGAGTGCCGGGCAGAAGGACCGCCGCTCGCAACCAAACCGTAGGGCCAGTATAGGTGTAATTCACGTAACGATAATCAATCGTTCCATTCGTTGGAATGGTCTGGGCAGCAATGTTAATGATATTCGAAGGCGTCCCCAAAGATACAGGCCAGGAAAAAGGATAATCCGGCGGAGGTGGGGCATTTGTCAGCGGGTCGGGACCTGTTCCGCGAGGCGCTCCGTTATCAACCCATTGCACCAACATGGCCGCTTCGGTCGGTGTGAGGGAAAAATCATTGGTATAGCTCTGATAATAGGGATCTGCCTGCCACGGCGGCATCCGTCCAGCAAGGATCTCCAGCCTCATCTTGTTCGCTTTAGGGGCTTGGACAGATGTGTAATCTGTCATCGGAAACGGGGCGAAATTCCCGGGACTATGACAGCGGACACATTTGTTTAGAAGCACGGGCGCGATATCAGTTGAGTAAGAAGGGGCTGACAAGGGTGCTAACGTAATTGTGCAGCCACTGGTTTGGGTCTGACGCGGGCTGACGGTACGGTTCGCAAGGAAATTCGAAAGCGCATTGCTCAGATAATATTGAGTGGTAGGCACCGGGTTGCTGCCAACCCGGTCATCAATTGCACCACGATAAAAAATGGGCCAAAGGCCTGAGTTTTGGATGCAGATGACTTCCGGGGTGTGGCTCGCGTGAAAGGCGCGGGCCACAATCTGCGCGCGATCGTGCAGGATGGGCAAACTGATGCCTAATGCATTTGCTTCCGCAAGAATGTTTGAACGATTGTCGGCCGAATTTGCATCGATCATCCAGGATACCACGCCTTGCGAGGAAAAATTGGTCAATGAGTTAATGGTAGAAACCAGTTGTTGAACATTTGAACATCCATTGCCGGTAAAAATGAGAACAATGGCCGTGATGTTGCTCGTATCCCTGCCAAAGCTGTAAAGCGAATGGGATTTGCCCTGATAATCAATGAGCCGGAAATCGTCCGCGTATTCGGTTACTGGGCTATCCAGCTTCACCGCGCGATAAAACCGATTCGGCATCGAGGCCGACGCCGAATCGAACCACAAGAAGGACGAATTAGTAAGCGTCAGAGTAGCCAAAAAGTCCCAATTGCTGGAAGACAGGTCGTTTCCAACCAGCGTATAATCTCGATTCGCCTCCCCCTGGACGTTGATGCGGGCGATGCCAGCCTTGCGGTCAATGTTTAATTGAGTTGGTTGGGCCTGGCACACTCCATGAAGCAGCAAGCCCAAAAGAAGAGGGAAAATGGATTTTTTCATGTGATGGCAAACAAAATCATATCACGGAGGAGCGGGAAAACAAGCGACTTTTGAGGTAGGAAACCCGAAATCCGACCCACATATCCCAGACATTCGCCGGGCAGCTCACTTCCGGAGCTTTTCGGTTAATTCAGGCAGAATTTGATAGGCGTCGCCCACCAAACCAAAATCGGCTACTTCAAAGATGGGGGCTTCGGCGTCCTTGTTGATAGCCACAATCACTTTGGCGTCCTTGATGCCGGCCAGATGCTGAATCGCTCCTGAAATTCCGACGGCGATATAAAGGTCAGGCGCCACGATCTTGCCAGTTTGGCCGACTTGCAATGAGTTTGGCGTGATGCCTGAATCCACCAGGGCGCGCGATGATCCAATCGCGCCTCCAAGAGCATCGGCCAACCCCCCGATAAGCCGTTCGAAATCCTCCAGATTCTTGATTGCACGGCCTCCCGAGACGACCACGCGCGCTTCTGTGGAATCGGGCCGGCCTGAAGCTTTGGCCTCACAGCCTCCGTATTCGATAAATGCCGGGAGCTTGTCTGCTTCGACCGGGATGCTTTTAAGCGCGGATGACTCGGGCCCTTTTTCCGGATGCGCAAATGCCGCCGGTCGAATCGTTAGAAACTTGATCGACCCAGCCAATTTGACTGTGGCAATAACGTTTCCTGCGAACATCACGCGCCGGAAAATGAATTCATCACCATCCTGGCGCAATTCGGTCACATCGCTCAACATCCCAGCATCTAACAAGGCAGCCGCGCGGGGCAAAATATCCTTTGAAAAAGTGGAAGCTGCCCCAGCCACCATTGTGACCCCGAAATCCTTCACCACTCCTGCTATCACCTGTGCGTATTTGTCGCTGACCGGATTCTTTAGCTGCGCATGATCGGCAGTGAGCACTTGAGATGCACCGTAGTTGCGGAGCGCCTCGGCGGTGCCGATGATATTTTCGCCGATCACCAGGATCAGGAAAGAGCCACCGGTATCCTGCACAGCCCTGGCAGCAAAGGCGACCGCGGAGAGCGTCGCCAGTTTAAGTTGTCCGTTGTCGTGTTCGGCCAGAACCAGGATGTTTGGCATTAAATAACCTTTGCTTCGTGTTTTAGTTTCTGCACGAGCTCATCCACCGTTTTCACCCGGACGCCGGACTTGCGCTGAGGAGGCCGCTCCAGCTTTAACACTTGAGTTCGCGAGGTGGTCGCGACGTTCAGTTCAGATAATGCAACTTCCTCAAGCGGCTTTTTCTTCGCCTTCATGATGCCTGGCAAAGAGACGTAGCGCGGCTCATTCAGCCGCAGGTCAGTGGTAATGATTGCAGGCAGTTTTACCGTCATGGTTTCAATCCCGGCATCGGTCTCGCGCCCGCACCTTGCTTTGGTATTGTTCTCGAGCAGTTCCAGTTTCGAAACGAAAGTTGACTGTCCAATATTGAGCATGGCCGCCAACATTTGTCCTGCCTGATTAGAATCGTCGTCGATGGCTTGTTTGCCCATCAGCACGAAATCCGGCTGCTCACGGAGGTAAATGGCCTTCAACACCTTGGCTATCGCCAGCGGGTCCAGCTCCTCGGGTGTTTTGACGAGCATTGCGCGATCGGCCCCCATTGCGAGGCCAACCCTCAATTGCTCCACGCATTCCTCACCACCTATACTCACCGCCACTATTTCTGCAGCCCCGAGTTGTTCTTTTATTCGCAGCGCTTCCTCAAGCGCGATTGCATCAAAGGGATTGATAGAGAATTTAACCCCATCCAGATCGATACTCGAACCGTCAGGTTTGAGACGAATCTTTGTGTCCGGGTCAGGGACCCGTTTAACAGGTACTAGAATTTTCAAAGCTTCCTCTAAGATTGCCTCATCGGCACAGCTCAAAAATTCCCGCGCCGCCCATGCCTCCGCCAACGCACATTGTGACCAGACCATAACGACCATTGCGACGTTTGAGCTCGTGCAAGATTGAAACGGTCAGTTTTGCGCCGGTCGCGCCCAGAGGATGCCCCAACGCAATCGCGCCACCATTCACATTGACACGGTCGGGCGGAAGACCGCATTGGCGAATGACCGAAAGAGCCTGACAGGCGAACGCTTCGTTGAGTTCAATCGCGTCGATTTGGTCAATCTTCAGTCCTGCTTTCTGAAGTGCTTTTGGAATCGCTGCCACCGGACCGATGCCCATGATGCCTGGAGGCACGCCGCCCACCGCATAGGTGACAAATCGGCCAAGGGGCTTGAGGCCCAGTTCTTTGAGTTTTTCACCCGAGACCATCACCACAGCCGCAGCGCCGTCACTGCGCTGCGAAGCATTTCCGGCAGTAACCGTGCCCTTGGCCGTGAAGGCAGGCTTAAGAGCCGTTAATCTTTCCGGTGTCGTATCCCGGCGCGGGCCTTCGTCGGTTTCGAAGGCAAATTCAGTTACCTTGCGCTTGCCGTTCCCATCCAAATTCACTTCGCGCACAGGGACGTTCACGCATTCTTCCTTGAACCGTCCGGCATCGAGTGCGGCGATGGCCTTTTGATGGCTCTCGAAGGAAAAGCGGTCAGCATCCTCCCGGGAAACATTGAATTTGTTGGCTACGTTTTCAGCCGTAAGTCCCATGGCAAGATAGGCATCGGGCATTTGCTCGACGAGGCAGGGATTGGCAGACATCCTGAATCCCATCATCGGCACCTGGCTCATGCTTTCAGTGCCGCCAGCCATGATCACATCGCTCATGCCGCTTAAAATTCTTTGCGCGGCGATGGCAATGGCTTCCAGGCCTGACGCACAAAATCGGTTGACCGTAACTCCGGGCACTGAGTCGGGCAATCCGGCCCGCTGGCAAGCAATCCGGGCAATGTTCATTCCTTGCGCTCCCTCAGGCATCGCGCAGCCCAACACGAAATCTTCAATTTGGTCGGGAGATAATTGCGGCACCCGGGCCAGCGCGCCTTTGATCGCAAGGGCGGCAAGATCATCAGGCCGCACCGTTCTGATTTTCCCATTGGGCGCTTTACCGACCGGCGTGCGGGCGGCGGCAACAATAAATGCTTCTTTCATATGACTAATTCCTTAATGGCTTGCCAGTTTTCAAAGTGTGCTTGATGCGTTCGATTGTCTTCGGCTCACGGCATAAACTCAGGAACGCTTCGCGTTCCAAATCCATAATATATTGCTCCGAGACAAAGTGCAAAGAGGTCAGGTCGCCGCCGCATAAAATATAGGCGAGCTTTGCGCCAATTTTCTGATCGTGCTCGCTGATTTGGCCGGCCGTCCGCATCTGGTAGAGAATCATGTTGAAAACGGCAAGACCGCTTTGGCCAATCGCCGGAATGTCAGTGCGTTGCGGCCGCGGCCTATAGCCCTGCGCTACCAACTGCAGCACCTTGGCCTTCGCTTCGCCAATAAGCCAGTCCCGGTTTAAAACGATGGTCGCCTCGCTTAAACGCAGATAACGCAGCTTTGCCGCCTCGCCGGCGCTGGTCCCGATTTTGGCCATTCCAATCGTCTCCCACGCATGGCGAATACCGGGAAAATAATCCGCATCGTCGCTCCGCATCACTTGCTCTGTGCAGCGAATCAACATTTCCTTGGTACCGTGAGCCGCAGGAATCAGCCCCACTCCTACTTCGGGAAGCCCCATGTATGTTTCCGCCGAGGCCACGACATGGTCTGAGCCCATTGTAATCTCACAGCCTCCACCGAGAGTGTAGCCGTGGCAGGCAGCCACGACCGGCTTTTCAAATTGACGCAATGAACTGGTGGATTTTTGAAACAACCTGATGCTCATGTCCACCTCGTCCCAATCCTCATTCTGGATCTGAGTCATCAGCATCAAAAGATTGGCCCCGGCCGAAAAATGCGGCCCTTGATTGCCGATCACAAGGCCGGCAAAATTCTTGCGAACTTCTTCCAGAGATTCCGCCAGCATGCCAAGCTGATCCCCGCCAATGACGTTCATCTTGGTATGGAACTCGAGGCAGGCCACCCCATCCCCAAGGTCCAGCAAACTCGCCCCCGCATTGCTGCGCACCACCTTGTTGGCTTTGTGCAAACGGGCCAGGTTGATTGCCTTGGGCGATTCGGTTTGCGGAACATATTTGCCGCCCAAGTCGAAGAAGAGCCTTTGCCCGTTGCGTTGCGCGTAAAAGGAAACGTTGCCAGCGGTCAGAAGGTCTTGCACAAGCTTGGGGACCGCTCGCCCTTCTTTGGTCAGCCGATCCGCTGTTTCACGAACACCGAGCGCGTCCCAGGTTTCAAATGGGCCAAGCTCCCAATTATAACCCAGCTTCATCGCGTTATCGACCGTGACTACGTCGTCAGCAATTTCAGTGAGCCGTTCCGCCGCGTAACAAATCACCGCGCTTAAATGTTTCCAGGCAAAAACTCCCGCTTTGTCCGGAGCTGCGCATAAAGCCCGCAAGCGTTCAGCCACATCAGGGATCCTGGCCGCAGCCTCCAAAGATGCAAACTGTGGTTTCTGGCGCGGCCGATATTCCATGGTTTTGTAATCCAAGGTGAGAATTTCACGGCCTTTCTCAGTCTTGACCCGCTTATAGAAACCCTGGCCCTTTTTCTCACCCCACCAGCCGCGTTTTACCATTTCTTCAATGAAATCTGTCGAGCGAAACACTGCCAGTTGCGGATCTGTTTTCAACAACCCTGTCAGATTTGTCCCCATTTGCGCCATCAGATCCACACCGACAATATCCCCCAGCCGGAAAGTTGCGCTCTTGGGACGCCCGATTGCCGGACCAGTAATCGCGTCCACCTCATCAATGCTCAAACCCTCCTGCACCATCAACCAAAGGACATGCTGCATGTCGAAACAACCAATGCGATTGGCCACGAACCCGGGCGTGTCTTTTGCCAGTACGGTGCCTTTGCCGAGTACAGATTCGGCAAAGTCACCAAAAGACTTCAATAACGCCGGGTCCGTTTCGGCGGTGGGAATCAATTCCAGCAGCCGCATGTAACGCGGGGGATTGAAGAAATGGGTTCCAAAGAACCTGCGGCGGTATTCCTGTGGCAACCCCTTGGTCATGCCGGCAATCGACAGGCCGGATGTGTTCGTCGTGACCAGCGCATCTGGACGGGCATGCTTCGCGATCTTGCCGTGCAGAGCGGTTTTTAAATCCATCCGCTCCAGAACTGCTTCTACAACCCAATCAGCATCTTTTATCTCCGCCAGGTTATCTTCAACATTCCCGATTCGGATGAGGTTCGAAGCCTCGGGAACAAAGAATGGCCCCGGAGAAAGCTTTTTTGCCCGTTCAAACAGTGTTTTAGTAATTCTGTTCCGCACTTCCGGCGATTGGAGCGTGAGCCCCCGCTTTTGCTCCTCTGGCAAAAGTTCGGTTGGAGCGATATCCATCAGAAGCGACGGAATTCCGACATTGGCCAAGTGCGCGGCGATCTGGGCACCCATGTTCCCCGCACCGATGACGGCAGCTTTACGAATGGTAAGCATAATTTTTCAGAGCAAATTTGATACAGCCGGCCATGGCTGGCCGCCGGCGAACTCCAAAACTGTACTGCGTAAGGGAATTATGCAAATGATTTGGCGCAGGATAGCGAGAAGCTGTTGATTTAAATTAAACACCTCGCCCACCGGGGAACCCCCTGGCTGCCACTCGCTCATTCCGTGAAGCAAATATCCGTACTTCCCCAAGTTGTAAATTCCATGGAACCGTATAAAACAGAGGCGTGTCGGAAATTGAGTTGACCTGAGAAGATAAGGTATAGAGGATCGATTTGTCGTGAGTGCCGCCGAAATAGTTTTTTGCAGTTAAATGAAAACGCTTCTGGTGCTCGCACAAAACCCAGAATTAGCTGAGGAAGTCAGAAAAGTTCTCAATCCTGATCTCTATCGGATATTGCATCGCGCCACGCTCGAGGAAGCCGAGCCGTTCCTCGCTCAAGGGCTGGCCGATGTTTGCATTGCGGATCTGGAATTGAACGACGTGCAGGGAGTCTGGCTCCTGGAGAAAATCCAACGGCGCTCCCCCCAATGCCCCATTATCATCTACACAACTGCCAGGAACTCACAATGGGAGGAAGAGGCTTACTTGCATGGCGCCGCCCAGGTCCTTGGCAAGCCTCTTCGAGGACGCCTACTCAATACCCTTTTGGAGCGGCTTTCCCCAGCCAAACCGCAGGAACGTCCGATTTCCATCCCCCAGATCATTCAGCAGACGACGCCTCGGACTGAGCCCAGCCAGCTTTCGAATGACTCGCCCGGATCGGTGCAATCTTTTAGCTCACTGCGAAATTTTTCACGCATTTTAACGCATTCGCTCAACGCTGAGGGGATGCTCAATCAGTTCCTGCTTTTGCTGAGGGATATCTTCAGCATCAATCGCGCCGCCATCTTTCTACGACAACCGGCTTCCAGCTTTACTGATTCTGACGAACGTCAGGAGAGCGGCCGCTTGCGAGCTGTTTGTTCGCTCGGGCTGTCCACCGGTCTGCTTCAGCATTTTGAGTTATCTCTTGAAGCTGGCATTGGCGGGCTCATTTTCCGCCTTGGACGAATCGTGCGGCGATACGATGAGCCGGCGCGCAATGACGTCGAAGCCCAGAAGGAATTTGAATTACTCGGCGGCCAGGTAGCGGTGCCAATTTTGGATCGTGAAAACGTCATTGGCGTCGCGGTTTTTGATGCGCGCATCACCGGCGAACCGCTGGTGAATGCCGAATTGGAGATGATTTTTCACCTGCTCGAGCAAGGCGCGCTAGCCATCCGGAACATCTGGCTTCACGATCAACTGGCGGCCAATCACCAGATGATGGCCGAGATCTTGCGCGAACTCAGCGGCGCCTGTGTTGTGGTGAACCGGGACCTGGCCATACTGCACGCCAATAAGGCCGCCCGGAAGTATTTCAGTCGGTCGGAGCGCCGCAGTGGCGAGCTCGAATTCAGCGATCTGCCGCAAATTCTTGGCACCAAAGTTTATCAGGTCCTTCGCACCGGATCTGGCATATCCAATTTCCGTTACGAACCGGAAGCGTCCCCGGGCGCCCTGTTTAACGTCAATATCGTTCCCTTTCAACGACCTGCAGCAGGCCTCCCGGCCTCCGCTTTGCTGATGGTCGAGGACCTCACCCAAAGCGAGCAGTTGCGGCATTTGGAAGTTGAAGCTTCCAATTTGCGTTTGGTCCGAAGCATGGCTGATCGGTTAACCCATGAAATTGGCAACGCGTTGGTGCCTTTATCAGTCCATCAGCAAATGTTGGCCGAGAAACTCTCACGCAAAACGATCGACCAGGAGTTTCTAAAATTGATGGAACGCGATTTGGCGGACAGTGTCAAACGGGTCACACGGTTTACAAACCAAATGCGCTTTCTCGCCAGGGACGCTTTGCCGACTCAGGAGGCCTTCCCCTTGGCTCCCTTGCTGGACGAGGCCTATGAAGAAGCCCGTAAGCATCATCCGGCCAAACCCGGTCACCTCAAGTATGATAAGGAAGATGAGCAATCCATCATACTAACGGGGGATCGCTCTGCGCTCAAACATGCACTTACTGAAGTCCTGCTAAACGCCCTCCAGGCCAACCCTTCTGATCCCAAAATTGGAGTCCGCGTTCACCCCGAAGCCACCGAGAACGGCTTCCCGGGACTTCAAATCGAGGTGCAGGACAACGGCGCGGGGTTTACGGCAGAAGCCGCAGAAAAAGCCTCCTCGCCATTCTTTACAACCCGCGGGGTCGGACTGGGTCTTGGGCTGGCTGTGACCCGCAAGATTATAGAGACTCATCATGGCAAGTTGGAAATTCTACCGCCGAAAACCGGCCAAAGCGGGCTTGTGCGGATTTCCTTGCCCATGGAGTCGCCGAACGCCCCCAGAGATTGATAGGATTGGCCGACGGGGCGGACCGCGAGCCGTCCTCGGCTCGCAGCGGCCAGAAACGCGAAGAGGGCACAACCTATTCCAAGGCCTCTGTACTTTCGAACGAGTTGCGAGCCAAGGACGGCTCGCGGTCCGTAGGGGGTGTTGATTTGAAGGTTGGGTTTTTTAGGTTTCCCCCTACAATGCCTCGTATGCCAACTTACGAATATGTCTGCGAAAAATGCGGACACCAATTTGAAAAATCTCAATCAATGACTGCCAAACCGTTGGCCATTTGCCCGCAGGAGCTCTGCCACCTCTCTCGCTGGGGCAAGGGGAAGGTAAAACGGGCCATCAGCGGGGGTGCTGGTTTGATCTTTAAAGGGAGCGGCTTTTATATCACCGATTATCGCAGTGATAAATACAAAGAAGCAGCCAAGAAAGATGTTGCGCCTTCTTCCAGCGAACCTTCTAAATCCGGTGGCGACAGTAAAAGCTCCAGCACCCCTGCCAAATCCAGCGAAACTAAATCGGAAAAAAAACCTTCGCCGCCTCCGTCCGCCGGCAAAAACTAAAGGTATGGCCTTACCAGCGCTGATGCGTGCCCGCGTTGCCAGCACCGCAAAACCAGTTTGCTTGCTGTTGATGTTGGCTTTCTTCAGCTCTGCCTGGGCGCAATTTAACCCAAAAGAGACCGCTGCGGCGCGCAGTTTTTCGGGACAGTTTGTTGTCCGAGCCGAGCCCGGCCTCACAGGCTCGGGCAAGACCACCACAACCACAAATCGGGATTTTGTTCAATTGCAGCCGACGTTGGTGACGGTTTCCTGTGAACGCATTAAACAACTTTTATGTCACGAGTTGAGCACCCCCAATACCTGGCAAGGGAAAATTTATATTTTTCTAGTCCCCTCAAACGGGAGCGACCACCCGGTGACTATCATGTCCGAAAGGTTCAGGGATAAATGGCAATACCGAGTCGAATTGCCCGATCTCATCCAGCGTGGGCGCTTCGTGCGGAGCATCGTGGAGGTACTGCTGCTCGAATTCGCAAACCGAACTCCCGGAGGCCATTCGGCCGAAATCCCCGTTTGGCTAAGCGAGGGATTCGCGCAGCAGATGCTTGCCTGCAATGAGCTCGAAATCATTCTTCCCCCACCCCGCTCGAATGGCAATGGATCGAAACTGATCGCCAACAATGTCAGCGCTCGCAGAAACAACCCGGTTGAGAAAGCTTTCGCTGCACTGAAGTCCCGGCCGCCTCTGAGTTTCCACGAACTGAGTTGGCCGGCCGAGGATCAGTGGTCGGAGGAATCCGCTCAAGTATATCGAAGCAGCGCCCAACTATTTCTCCACCAACTGCTGGAACTTAAGGAAGGCCGGGAGTCCGTGCGTGCCATGCTTTCCAAATTGCCGCAGCGCCTCAATTGGCAACTCGCTTTTCTCGATTCGTTCCAGTCCTGTTTTCAACGCGCGTTGGACGTGGAGAAGTGGTGGGCATTGCAAATGGTTCATCTCGGCCGGCGCGACCTGGAACAACAGACATGGTCTTTCGAAGAAAGTCAGCGCAAGCTGGATGACGCTTTGCATTCCTCGTTGGAAATCCACACCGGCACAAATGAGATGCCTCTTCACACCTCAGTGACCTTGTCCGCAGTCATTCGCGATTCAGACCATTTGGCGCCCGCTCGCCCACTTCAGGCCACTGTGCGTGATTTGGACTTGCTTCGAATGCGGATTGCTCCCGAGTTCATTCCTGTCCTGGACAAATATCGTCAAGTTCTCGAAACCTTCCTTCAGCGGCAGGGAAGGTCTGGGAAAAAGGCTTCCCAGGGTGATCGGCAACAAGCGATTGCACAACTCGAAGAACTGGACTCGTTGCGCGCCATGGTTCGGCCACGACAAAAATCTGTTGCCTCTCGTGAACCCTGACTGGAGCGATCAACTACTCAACCTATCCATCTGGAAAAAAGCGACTTACGCGATTCGGCCTCCCCACTCCTTGACAGGCTTTCGATCAAATCTATAGTGCGCTAACTGAACTGAAGACAAAAATGCACATCGAGACCTCGGAGACCGCAAAGGAGCCGCCATCGTCCAGCCTTCTCAATCAGCTCAAAACATTTCAATCGGCCGGGCGTGGATTCTGGAAGGACGTTCCTGAATCAGCGTGGAACGATTGGCGCTGGCAGCTCAAGAATCGCATCACCACCGTCGAGCAATTGCAAAGGCTGATGCCTGCGCTAACGCCCGAAGAACACGCTGGCGCCACACTGGCCAATCATAAGTTGGCGATGGCGATCACACCCTACTTTTTTAACCTCATCGATCCGGCTGATGAACAATGCCCCATTCGCTGGCAAGTAATTCCGCGGATGGAAGAAACCACCACTGCCTCCTGGGAAATGGCCGATCCCTGCGGTGAGGACTCCCACTCGCCTGTTCCCGGCCTGGTGCATCGTTATCCCGACCGAGTGCTGTTCCTGGTGACGGATCGTTGCGCTGCTTACTGCCGTTATTGCACGCGCTCCCGCCTGGTAAGCAACGCATCCGGTTATGATTTCCACCCCCAATTCGACCAACAAATTGAATACATTCGCAATACGCCGTCGGTGCGGGATGTGTTGCTTAGCGGCGGGGATCCTCTGTTATTCAGTGACGACAAGCTCGAAAATCTTTTGAGTCGCTTGCGCGAGATTCCGCATGTCGAATTCTTGCGCATCGGCACCCGCATTCCTGTTTTCCTGCCGCAACGCATCACCCCTGAACTCTGTGCGATGCTGAAAAAGTATCATCCGCTTTTTATCAGCATCCATTCCAATCACCCTCGTGAGTTAACCACGGAGGTTCGCGATGCGCTGGGCCGTTTGGCCGATGCCGGCATCCCACTTGGGAACCAATCTGTTCTGCTCCGCAACGTCAATGACAGTGCGGTAGTCATGAAAGCGCATGTGCAAAAACTGCTGATGTGCCGAGTCAGGCCTTACTACATTTATCAATGTGATCTGATTTCCGGCTCAGCCCACTTGCGCACGACCGTCCGCAAGGGGCTCGAAATTATGAAAGAACTGCGTGGCCACACCACTGGTTATGCCGTGCCGCAGTACGTGATTGATGCTCCAGGCGGCGGTGGCAAAGTGCCAATCAACCCTGACTACGTAGTTCATCGTGATGACGAACGCATCGTCATTCGGAATTATGAGGGAAAGCTTTTCGAATATCCCGAGGCTGCCGATGGCACCCCGGTTCTTGATCCGCCAAAAGAGATTGAAGAACCCGAGTTAGTGCAGTCCTGACCAGCAAGGCGGACCGGGGGACCAAGAGACCAAAAGACCAAAGAGACCCTGGTTTCTGTTTTCCCGCGTCTAAACCCGTAGCAGACGAGGTGACGAGGCTCTGATCTCTTGCCCTGTGTACAGAATACAGAACAATTTGAGCCTCGTGACCTCGACTGCTACGATATATCGGATTTCGATGATCAACCATTGTGATCGCAATTTCACATGGGATGCTGTAGAGAAACCTCGGAATGAACTCCAATAGCAAACGGACAAGTCAGTGGCGCACAAATTCTGTTTTGATACTCGGGGCCGCATTTCTGACCTTAGTCGGATGCGTCTCGAGTGGTTATAAAAAGAGCGAGGCGGCGGCCGCGAGCCTGCAAATGGCGGCGGGTGAAGTTCAGGCCGAGAGTCGCGGCCTGGATGCGACGTTGAGTTCCCTGAATGACCTGGTCAACAAGCCACCGGCTGACCTCAAGCTGCAATACGAAGGCTTCGGCAACAACCTCGATCATCTGATTGCTTCTGTGCGTCGAAACGAAGCGGCACTTCACCGGGTTGGCGAGAAAAGTGCCGCTTACTTCCAAAGTTGGGATGAGGACCTCGCAACGATGAATTTTGAAGCCGTTCGCACTCGAAGCCAGGAACGGAAAACCGAAGTCACGGCCGATTTTGATTCAGTCTACCGCCGCTACCGTGAAACCCAGTCCACCATGCAACCGCTTCTGGACTATTTTCAAGACATTCGGAAGGCGCTAGGCATTGATCTAACAGTCGGCGGTCTTGAAGCAATGAAGCCCACCATTTCCAAGGTCAATGAAAACTCGAGCAAAGTTCAAACGGCCCTCGCCAGGCTTGCGGATGACCTTGCGGCCTCCGCTACCCGGATGTCTTCGTTTACGACGACCCCAACTTCAACGAAATGAAGCACGAGGGCGAGATCCACGCCTGGCATTTTGCGACGAGGAAACCGGTTCACGTCCGCTTTGCCAACGGACTCATATCCCATATCGAATTCGTTTCCAGCTTGCCCCCAAAAGGTCAATGGTTTGCCCCCGGCCTGTTTGATTTGCAAATCAATGGGTACGCAGGGGTTGATTTTCAGCAGGATGATCTAACAGTCGATTCATTGCTGATTGCAGCCCGCGGATTGCGGCGGGCGGGGTGCACGAGATTTTTGTTTACATTAATCACTGACGAATGGCCTCGTCTCATGCACCGCCTGGAACATGCGCGTTCGCTTCGCGCCCGATCGCCCGAACTGCAATCAGCCATCGCAGGTTGGCACATCGAAGGCCCTTTTTTGTCAGCAGAACCCGGTTTTGCCGGGGCGCATGAGCCCGGATGGATGCGCAATCCAACACCACAAGATGTCCACGAATTGAGCGCGATTGCTGGGGATGACACCGTGCTTGTGACTCTCGCTCCGGAACGGGAGGGAGCGATTAAAGCCATCGAAGAGGCGGCCGCAGCAGGCATGAGCGTCAGTCTCGGGCATACGGATGCGTCGGCGGATATTTTGCGCCAAGCCCAAAAGGCTGGAGCACGCGGATTCACGCACCTGGGAAATGGCTGCCCCCGCGCGCTTGACCGCCACGACAATGTACTCTGGCGAGTGCTCGAAACTCCTGGGCTGTTGATCAGCTTGATTCCCGATCGAATCCATGTTTCGCCTCCGCTCTTCCGTCTCATTCATCGAGTGCTTTCTCCGGAATCGATTTACTACACAACGGACGCCATGTCTGCCGCGGGCGCCCCACCTGGCCGGTACCCACTGGGGAAGTGGCAATTGGATGTCGGAGAGGACCAGGTGGTGCGTCAGCCCGGAAAGCCGCTGTTTGCCGGGTCTGCATTGCGCCCCATCGACGGTGTCTTTCGCGCGGCACAGATGCTCGGTTGCGACTGGCAAGACGTCTGGCCCGGCTGGTCTGAGCGTCCGGCGAAGTTATTGGGATTGCGGAATGAATTGGCAGTCGGCCAGCCGGCAAGTTTTTGCCTGTTGCAAACCAATGATCGAAACGAACTCACGGACATTGAGGTTTGGGTCAATGGCGTTGGACCCGATTCCTTAACTTGATCTCGTGGCAGCGGAATTAAACCCCGACGATCGGCAATAAACGAATTTCGCAGGCAGCGGGTGGACGGATAATGCCCTCCAGAGACCAAGAGTCAGGATAACAACTTATAGCGTGAACCATGAAAAAATATCTACTTAGAATCCTTTGTGCTCTTTGCTGCTTGGTTGCCGTTCATTCACAGGCTGATCAGGAAGCACCCAACCGGACTTTTGTGACCGCATCAACTACCGATGGCACAACATCGCATGGTGATCGCTATGCGAAATGCATTCCCAGCGAAACGAGTGGCACCAATGGGGTCACCAAAATCTATCGGGTGACAAATGATAAGGACGTGCTCGAGCATACGTATAATTGGTATTCGCCTCAGGTTTATCTCTCCGGCGCCAGTGAGAAAACATCGGTAGTTCGGTTTGGCCCCTGGAGCTCAGGACATCGGGCGAACACCAATGATCTGGCTCTGGCTTTCTATTACGACGGGCGGTTGCTGAAGTCATATTCCACGCTGGATATTGCCGGAAAGACGAACAACGTGAGCAACTCGGTCTCCCATTACACCTGGTGCCAGCGCGTCGGCGGGTATGGCTACATCGTCTCTGCATCCACGAACATCTTGATTTATGGCTTCGCTCTCAAGACTAATGATGGGCGGACACTCTGCTTTAATGTAACGACCGGTGAACTGGTGCGGGATGGTAAACCGGAATTTGGGGATTGAAGCAACGAGGAATCGACGAACAGCATCTTCAGCAGCACTTCTGTGGTCGGGCCCTGGCTGTCCTGCTCGGATCGCCTGAACTCACCCTTTTTCATACCAATTCCAAACTCCCAAACAATATTTGTCATAAAACCTCGTCTTTTCGCGCTATATGGTGAAGAGGGATGCTGAGCCCGACCTCCACTTATACGAAATCCTGGCCCGCGACCATGAGCCGACGCTGGTATTGGATTGAAATGCCAAAATGAACGGGTACGAAGAGTTTATATTTGCCGCGCTCCGCCGAATGCGAGCGTTAAGCGTTGGGCCACGTATTCATCTGACACGCCTCGCGCTCAGGGCAGTGACGGCCAAGGCCGCACCGCAAACCTCTAAGGCCGCTGCCGGAAAAGTCGATAGGAAAGTTCCAGTGGAACACTCGCAGGCAAAGATACATCGTGCTCGGCTGAATCAGTGTAAAAACGAGAAGCCAAGCAAACCCCTCCCCTCCGTCGCTCTTAGCAGTTCACGGAATCAAAACCCGAAGGCGTCGCAATCGCCTGTCCGTTAGAAATCAATCTTCATCCTGAGACCTAGTACAAGCGAGGTCTTGGCGCCGCCCAGGATGGGTCTGATCATTTGGAGGTCAGGCGTGATGTGAAGCCACGGTGTCACTCCCACATTGTAAAAGAATTCCAGGCCACGCTCGTCGCGCACGGGCGTGATGACTCGGGCGACGTCCTTGAAGTCGTCGCTGAAACCCAGGTAGTAATAGGCGACGCCAAAGGTATCGAATCTGCGCCCAAAGATCGGGCTGCTGCCGCCGAAGCCGAAAATGCCGGAGAAGCGGATCGGGTTTGGCTTTCCGTCACTGATGCCGAAATTGCCAAAAACGCCCCAGCTACGCGTTTGATCATTGGGGTCCACCCATAAAGCCTGGTCGAACAAGTATGTCAGCCACCAGGTACCGCGTTCGAAACTCGTCGGGTGCAGTTCTGACGGGATCTGATTCAGAGACTGCTTGTCCACGATGCCATAGCGGCCGGAACTGTACGCTCCCCAGAGGCTCTGGTGTCCCGGCATGCCGAAAAATTTCGTCGGCAGGCTGACGGTTGGATAAATAATCGCCCCATTATCAAAGGCGTCATTGAAACCGGTCGTCGTCGAGGCATCGTGGGTGTCATACACACTGAACGAGGCGACCGGGTAACCTTCGGAGAGGATGGCGGCCCCTGCCCCCAGGGTCGCGTAGTTCATCGTCCGTCCCAGGATTGGGTTCCAGACGAAGGCGGCGTTCATGAACCCAGCGTCAAGGCCGCGTCCGGGCATGAACGGTTGCTGCACGTTGTCGATCGTATTGATCTTCCCTGCGTAAAGAACAAAGTTCTCCGACAACGCCTGAGTGAACCTGACGGCGGTCAGAGCGCTCATTGTCCCGGAAAACACTGGATGGGCCCTACCGATACTCACCGGCACAACCGCCCCGGTTTTCTGGTTAACAGAATCGCCATAGACGGTTTCGCCGTGAAGCGTAATGAAAAATCCTGGCCACAGCCCCGCCTTCTGACCATCCACATTGAGCCAATAGTCATTGCGACCGCCGAACTCGGAACCCCTCTCCAACCCGCCGCTGGCAACGCCCTGGTAGTAGGTCGTCGCGCTGAGGTCGAAAGTCAGCCCGTGGTCGCGGAGTTTCTCGCGCAGCCCAGCCCAACTTCCCGTCAACTTCGGCCTGGAATCCCACTCCCCGCCGAAGGGAGCAGGCTCTGAGACGGTGCTCGCTGAAGACCCTGCCGCATCTGCATGGGTTGGGTTTTCGCCGTCTGACGGGTTACCGGCGTTCTTTGAACCGCTCTGGCCAGAGGGCAAATTTGACGGCGGAGCCAGAACGCAAGGGACAAAGTTCCCCAGACACAGAGCAGCAAGGATTACGCAAGCTCGCATTGATTTGCAAAGTCTCAGTCTTCCAGCAACGCGCATCGCGACCATGAGCGAGGACGAGAACGAGGACCTGGACAATTTGCGGTTCATTGGAAGGGTTTCCTCTTTTTGGGGTCCAGTGACTCACCTCTGGCTCAGTGGTAGCTGCTTCTTGATCTTCGACACCGTGTGGAGCTTCACCTGGTCAGCCCAGGGTCCATCGACCGTCCGCAAGCCCGGCGAAGTGACCCTGGCGATATCGGCGGATAGGTTGGTGACAAGAACGTCCTCACCGTGAAAGACAAGGCTGTTCGACCAAAGAAAGCCGATCGGCGCGCCATCCTTGTCGATGCCCCCAAAGTCGCCGAGCTTCGCGATGACCCGGCCTTGTGTTGGCTCGATCACCATGATCTCGTCAGACTGATTGCACGCTATCCAGAGGTTGTCCTCTTCGTCGATGATGATCCCGTCGGGTCCGCCGCCAGCACGATTGACGAAGACCTCCGGCGTACCGGGCTCGAGGTGTTGGCCGGTGACCGGGATCTTCACAATCGTGTCATTCGCAGTATTTGCGACAAACAACAAGGTCTGCGCGTTGTTGAACGCCAGCCCGTTAGCACCTATGGCGGGCGGGGGTCTGGTTGGCTTGAGAAGCGGGCTCTTGACCCAGATGGTCCCCACTCCGCCGGAAGGTCCGACTTTCCAGATCAAGCCCTCGTGTGCATCGGTTACATAAAGGTTGCCGGCGGAATCGAAAGTCATCCCGTCGAGGCCGGGATGGTCTCCCGTGACGCTCATAAACACGGACGAGGCGCCTGTAGTGGGATCGACCGCCAGAACCTTGGCGGCACCGTAATCAATCACGAGCAGTTGCCCTGTTTGCGGATGGAAGCGAAGGTCCAGCAGCATTCGGCTCGAGCCGGTAATGCGGACGGTCCGCAGGTGCTTGCCGTTCGAGTCAAATACCAGGAGTGTGCCCTCGCTTGTTTGAGGCTTCTCCACTGCGACCGTGACTACGTAGACGTTTCCATCGCGGTCCACGGTGATGCCTTCGGGATGCGCTTCGCCCGCAGGCAGGGTGGCGAAGCGCTCTACTTTGCCTCGCTCCCAGGCCTGCATTGCAGCCGGCATTACCAGCACCAGTGCCAGAACGGTTTTTGCTATCATCGTTTTCATGTCACACCTCAAACTTTTGTGTTGTTGTTAAGGGCAAGGAACAATGCTGTGCTAACGAACCGCCACTTTGGTCGCTAACTCCTTTGCTTCCTTCAGCACCAATGCCGTATCGGTGAAAGGTTTGTCGCTGATGCGCTGCGAGCGGATCCGCCCCTGTGTGTCGATGAGGAACACTCCGTGCATCGGTTGATTATCGAAATCGACACAATGATAAGCCTTGAACGCTTGCAGTTTTGAATCGGACAACAGTGGGAAGGGAACCGCGCCTTCTGTATTGGAATCGGCTTGCGTCTTCCTGAGTTCTTCCGGGGTGTCGGTACCGATCGCAACCAGGTCGGTGTTGGCGTTAGCGAAGTCGCGGGCCTTCTGCGCGAAGCTGTTAAGCTGTCCCGCGCACCGGATGCAACCAGAACCCTCGTAGAAAATCACCACTAAAGGCCGGCCCTTGTATTGGCTGAGAGCTACAGTTTTTCCGGAAGCATCGCTCAGGCTCCATGCCGGAGCGGCTGATCGCCCGCTCCCCGGCGCATCGCTATCGCGGTCAGTCGTCGGTGAAGTCGGCACAGAGGAAGCCTGAGCGACAGACTTGGACTCTGGCTTGGGCGCCTTCTCATAACGGTCATACTCATAGCCGAGCTGCGCGACACGGTCGCTGGCACTGACCGGCATATCCACGCGTTTGCGGTTCCGGTCGGCGTAAGTGAACTTACGGTTCAAATATTTGGCATCGGTTGGATTGGTGTTGCCCAAGCGGTTCCAACTTTCCCAGACCCGGTCCAGATTGCAGTGATGCAGATAAAAGAGGGGGTCAGCGCCGACGGTGGCGAAGTCCGCCATATCGCCACCGATGGCGATATGGGTGAAGAAATGCGGGTTCTGATCGAGCCTGGGGCAGAACCCGAGGCTTCCGGTGGGTCCGTCAATATAGATTTTCTCGTTGAGGCAATCCAAACTCAGCCAATTCATCCAGAGGGTATCGATCCGCTCACCCCCATTGACCCAGGGCCAGCGAGTGCCGTTAAAGAGGGGGCTGCCCGGATCGCGAAACACCGCCGGGATTGAGAGATCAGCCTCATTTCCGGTGACTGGATTCCAATACGGAAGCGTAAAGTCCTCGTCGTGCAGCACCTCACGAATCGTCTGCTCGAACTCATAGAGCATCAGGCGATGCCAAGGCAGAAAGTACCACTGTTGATACTGCTCAGGATTATCCGGATTGAAGGGATGGGCCTGGCAGCCGTTCCAGGTGGCCTCGGCGAAGCTTTGAAGATTTGCGGGCAGAGCGGCGACGACGTCGGTTTTGTGGTTTCGGGATAGCTCCCACAAAAAAGCCGGGGGACCTTTGATCCAATGGGTGTACCACCACCAATTCCATGAATGCGTATCTTGCGTGGGCAGCTCGCGCATAATGGTGATCGCCTGCGCGTATTTCGTTAGCATCTTCTGGCCCTCGGGGCTCTTGATGTCATAACGGGTGTAGGTCTTGCGTTCGTTTTGGTCCGGCACCCTGGTCTGGGTCTTCAGACTTTCGTTCTTCGCGGGCTCGCTCTTTGTGCCTGGTATCTCCAGGATGTCTGTCGCCCCGGTGTGGACTTCGAGTTTCGGGTCTTGCATCACCAGCGCCCCGGCAGACTGGACCATCCCGCTGACGAGATAGAAGCGATTGCCGATCACAGCCCCGGCAAGGCCGTGCCGCGGCATCGGCATGGGGGGCAACGTCATCCAGGAATTGATTGCGGGATCGTACGCCTCGATGGCTCGAAATGCGCCGACGAGCTGTTTCGTAGTGACCTCGCCTCCTGCTACATAAATCCTGCGACCATCGGTGCCGCATGCGCCGCCACTGCGGGCCGTCGGCATGCGCTCTTTGGGAACGCTCCAGAGATCGTTAGCCGGATCGTACTCCTCGACTGCATCCGTGTTACTGGCGGACATGATGAAGGCATGCCCCGTGCGGCCACCGATTACGTAGATCTTGTTGTTAACCGCAGCGGCGTAGGCGTGGTTACGCGGCACCGCCATCGGCTTTCGGCTCTCCCACTTGTCCGTGGCAGGATCGTAAACGAGGTTCTGGCTTAAAACGTTACAAGGCCCCATGAACGTGAAGAACGGAGCCCTGGAGCCTTCGACAGTTGTCGCGCCACCGATCACATGGATCTTGCCGAAGGCTTCCACAGCCACGGCAGAGCCACGCTTGCCGGGGAGCGGCGCCAGCGCTTTCCATGAGTCGGCTGCTGGATCGTATTCCCAAACATTGTCGACAGGTTGCCAGGCGGCGCCAATTGGCAGAGGACTTTTCTCCGGGGCGACAAACCCGCCGCACACGTAAATCTTTCCATTGTACGCTGCCAGAGCCGCGTGGTGCGCCGGGAGCGGCATGGACGTTTTTTTCGTCCATTTGTCGCTGGCCGGATCGTATTCGTAGTTGGCCCCGCGAGCCTTGCCCTCGCCCCAACCGCCGATCGCGTATAACTTGCCATTTACGGTAACACCGTAGAGCTCTTCATCGGGTTCCGGAAATGGCGCGCCTTTCTTCCAAGGCGATGGAGGCATCTGCGCCAACGCGGCAGTGGCGAAAATCATGCTGGCTGTGACCAGGCCCACAATCGCCCTGCTGCGTGAAGCGCGTTTATGCGTTTGATTGTCTAACGTATTCGTTTTCATTGTTTGTTTGTTGTTGTTGCTTGTTTGTTGTTTCGCTGTTTTTTTGCTGTCTTTTGTTTGTTCGTTCGTTGTCTGTTGTTGTTTGTTATTTTTCTGTCTCGCCACCATTGTCGCGGCGGAGGCTTCAAGAGGGCAGGCCACTTATGGTTTTCGGTTGAGTTCATCCTCAAACTTTGCGTCGAGATTGATCGTGCCCAGGCGAGGCCATACAGCACTGTCATGATTACGAGAGCGATAAGAAGGGATGGGTGCATAGGTTTTACTCCAAAAGGCCGTTGAGCTTTGCTTTGATGGCGGCGCTGGTCGCGGTGCCGACAACGCGCCAGTTGGGATTTCCTTCGACAAAGCAGAGCAGTGTTGGGACGGATTGAATGTCGTAAACGAGACTGAGATCGAGGCACTCGTCTGCGTTAACCTTCCGTACTTTGATTTTGCCAGTGTAATCCCTCGCAACTTTCTGGAGCACGGAATCCAGGACTTGGCACGGTCGGCTCCAGGGCGTCCAGAACTCCACGAGAACCGGTTGTTTGGATGCGAGAACTTCCGCTAAGAAATCTTCGGATGTGATTTCCGGGACGGTCCCGTTTTGAAAGTTCAGCTTTTCGGTTTTGTTTAACATCAACAAAGCCTTATGCACTGCGCGTGCCACACAGCGCACTTAAGCGCAACGTGCTTAAGAACAGGCGATTAGTTCGTGGAGAACGAGATGCCCGCAGGGTCGTAAAATCGGACGTCCGAAAATTCGGACTGTAAGAAATTAGTTAACGGCAGGATTTTTCCTTAGAAGTCGCCACTTTGCGATTGCCGCATTCGTAAGGAATGTCAGTATGGTACCAGCTTGGAACCGACCGGCGTTGAACCTACTAGCGACAAACGGTTCGATGCGCATCTGGGAGTGCAGGTACTCCTCGATATTGCGCAGGAGCGTTCGGTCGAGCCAATTCTCAAGAAGATCGTCGAGTGCGCGGTGGAGCGCACTCAGTTTGTATTTTCCCAGGTTTGGTTGATCGAAAAAGGCGATCTGTGCGCGACTTGCAAGTACCGCTCCGAATGTGCTGACCGGTCCCGCTGCCTGCACCTAGTTGCGGGAAGAGGCAGATCACTTCCGATTCCTGGAAAGGCGCCGCAGCCATATGAGGACCTCAATTCTCGCATACCGCTGAACTTCGGCCCGCTTGGAGAAGCGGTCGCCAGCGGTCAGTTGAAAGTGATAAGAGCTCCGGACAAGCAGCCGGTTTGCCCCACCGGGTTTGAGTGGTTGCGAGGAGAGGGTATCCTTGAGTGTGGGATCCGACCGATTGAATTCAAGGGAGAGGTCCTGGGAGCCACTGTCGGTTTTGCTCGGGAATATTTGCCGGACTCGTTCACCCCGTGGGCCCGGATCATCGCGGATTATACAGGAGTCGCCATTGCGAACGCGCGCGCTTTTGACGAAATCCAGCGCCTGAAAGCGCAATTGGAACTACAAAATAGTTATTTGCAAGAGGCGGTGGTGGAGGCCAAGGCGTTTGGCGACCTGGTGGGGCAAAGCGATACATTACGAAAAATCGTAAATCAAATTGACGTGGTCGCCCCAACCGAGGCTTCGGTCCTTATTTTGGGTGAGACCGGAACGGGCAAAGAATTAGTAGCCCACGAAATTCATCGCCGCAGTGCACGTAAAGATGGTCCGCTTGTTCGGGTGAATTGCGCTTCAATTCCACGCGAGTTGTTCGAGAGCGAGTTTTTTGGGCATATCAGAGGTTCTTTCACGGGAGCGTTGAGGGACCGGGCTGGACGGTTTGAAACGGCTGAAGGCGGCACTATTTTTTTGGATGAGGTGGGCGAGATTCCCTTGGACATTCAGAACAAGCTGCTGCGCGTTTTACAGGAGAAGCGGTATGAGCGTGTCGGTGATGATCGAACTCGCCAGGCGAACGTGCGCATTGTTGCCGCGACCAACCGGGATTTGAAGAAAGAGGCGACCGCCGGCCGGTTTCGGGAGGATTTGTTCTATCGGCTCAACGTCTTTCCAATTCAAGTCGCGCCACTGAGGGAACGAATGGAGGACATTCCGTTGCTGGCGAAGCATTTTGTCGAACTCTCAGCGAGGGACTTGAAATGCGCCAAACCTCGCTTGACCCGGGCAACAGTGGAGAAGCTTCAAAATTACGATTGGCCGGGCAATATCCGAGAATTGCGCAACGTCATTGAGCGTTCGGTAATTCTGGCCCGAGGAGGAGTACTGGACTTTGACCTCCCCACGACAGCAAAGCCCACTCTTTCATCTCGTTCCGCCGGAGCAACGCAGCAAGCACCCGACGCTTCGACTCAGCCCAAGTTCCTCACAGAAGCCGAGCTTGAGCGCCGTGAGCGGGACAACCTTTTGCTCGTGCTGGAAGCATCCAACTGGAAGATCAAAGGACCTGACGGTGCAGCCGAGTTGCTCGGCGTCAAGCCCACGACTTTGCTTTCACGCATGGAAAAGTGGGGGTTGAAAAAACCCGAACCCGGGCTTCCTTGAGCCTTAGCCAGATCAGGTCAGTACTTCTTAAAACAAGACCTTTGATCCAGACGCTTCCAGGCCGCCTTCCGTTTCGTCGCGGAACGACTTGTATCGACGGTGGTGGAAACACCCGGCCGGCATCGAGGTGATCTCATGATTGGGCAAGCCTATCGGCACCGGTCGCCACAGTAAATTGATTGGTCGCAGATTTTTTCTCCCGTTTATTAACTCGAACCGGATACCAAAAGAGTTAAATCCGTATGTTTGAGCGGGCTGCGATTATGCTTGATAAGCTCCAATCCCGGGAAAAATGGTCCAATCCACGGATTGGATCCAATCCCTACTTATATTTAGCAACTTAGGTGCTTTCTTAGGCGGCATCCGCTCCTTGAAGGCGATCAAAAAAACGCGCGCTTCGCGCGTTCTTTTTTTTGCACCCTGAAAGCGGTGCCCCATACCAGCCCAGGGTGGGACCGCCTCCCGTTGTCTTCGCGGTTCCACTCTGGGAAAAACGGCCATAAAATTCTCCCCTCTCCTCCACTCTGTCGCGGAGGAGAGGGAGGATCATCGAAAATTTCTGCCAGGGCTTACGCAACACTGGACCCACGCCAAAGCGTTGTCACCCTGTTCCCACCTGAAGCGCTTGGATTCGAGGCGGCATCGAATCCGTTGTCCTCTCTGGGATGCCTTTTCCAAGTCAGGGAACGCTGATTCGATAGAATCGAGCGTTGGCGGTGGCTACGCTCTCGTCGGTGAACGAGAATTGACCGTTGGTGTCGAAGGCGCCGGTGGTCAACGAAGTCCAGGAGGCGATGGGCAAAGAAACATCGACTGAGGCAAGGATCTGATACGTCGCCCCCGCAGGCCCGGTGCCACTGAGCAGCACGCTGCCGTCTGGCCCATTCGTGATGCCCGTAAATTTCGGTGTCAGGACAATCCGGAAGATGGTCCCGCCGCCGCCAGGCCCGCCATTTGAAGTTGTGCCGTAGAGATTTCCGTCGGGGCCGAGAGCGAGAGACGCTTGCGGGTTTGAGCCATTCGTGCCCTGGAACAAAGCAAGCGTGGTGAAAGTACCATTCGTCGTTATCCGGAACACTGTGCCGAGACCGTTGCCGAACGGATCGTTCCCGAGGGACCCGCCCGCAAACACGGTTCCGTAAAGGTTGCCGTCATTGCCAAAGATCATTTTGGCTCCAGGTTCTTCGCCATCTGTGAAGTGAAAATTAAATAAGGTCGTGAGGACGCCGTTGGTTGTGACCCTGAATATCGTGCCGAAGTCCATTATGGTGTTGAAACTGAAATTAGCGCCGCCGAATGCAGTCGTGCCGTAGAGGGTGCCGTCGTTGCCCTGGACCAAACCGCCGAAAGGATTGGCCCCGTTGGTGTTGTTGAACGTGGATAGCGTTGTCAATGACCCGCCGGGCGTGATCCTGAAAACAGTTCCGACACTGTTGCTGCCGCCGCCGGCGGTCGTCGCGTAAAAATTTCCATCGGTGCCAAAGGTCAATCCATCCCCCGGAAAATTGCCGTTGGTGATACTGAAGGAGACGAGTGTTGTCAGAACTCCGTTGGTCCTTACGCGAAAAACGGTGCCCGCAAGATCGGAGCCTCCCCCCGTAGCCGTGCCGTAGAAATCACCATTTGTGTCCATGGCGAGCTGGCACTTTGGATTGGCGCCGTTGGTTCCATTAAACGAGGCAATAGAGGCGAAAGTCCCGTCGGTGGAGAACCGGAAAATTGTGCCAAAATCGTTCGGGCCGCCAGAGAAGGTCGTGCCATAAAAGTTTCTGTCTTTTCCCAGTGTCAGCCCGACCAGGGGCGCCGAACCGTTGGTGTTGTTGAAAGAGAACAGCGAGGTGAACGTACCACCTGGCGTCAACCGGAATATCGTCCCCACATTGTTGCGGCCGCCATCGCGGGTCGTTCCATAGAAATTTCCGTCGGGTCCCAGAGTCAGGGCGGCCTCCGGATGAAGGCCGTCGAGGGGAATCGTGGACACCAGGGTGGTCAGAACGCCGCCGGGCGTCATTTTGAATACCGCGCCCTGGGAGCAGCCGTAAAAGTTGCCGTCGCTCGCGAGGAGCAAGCCTGACAACGGCAATCCGGTAGCGGAACTGTTGAAGGAGACGAGTGTGGTCAGGACGCCGTTAGTGGTTACTTTGAATACAGTGCCAAAATTCGCGCTGCCGCCCAGTTCGGTCGTACCGTAAAGCTGGCCGTCAGCGCCAGCGGTTAGTTCCGCTAAGGGAGAAGCGCCATTTATTCCAGTGAAGGAAACCAGGTTAGTGTACACTCCGTTGGTGGTGATCCTGAAGATCACGCCCATGCCGGCGTTGCCACCATCGGGTGTTGTGCCGTAAAGATTCCCATCCGGGCCCTGCGTCAATCGGGCCTGATGTGAGGAGCCATCGAGTCCCTGAAACGAATGCAAGGTGGTCAATGTTCCGCTGAGCGTGATTCTAAAGATCGTGCCCACGCCGCCGCTGCCGCCGAGTGCCGTGACGCCGTAGAGATTGCCGTCCGGCCCTGCAGCCAACCCGGCCCCGGGACCAGGAAAGCCGCCCAGGGACGAAGCATCGAATGAGACCAGCGACGTCACGACTCCGTCAGGCGTTACTCGAAACACATTGCCATCCCCGTTGGTGCCGCCCGCAGGAGACGTGCCGTAGAAATTTCCATCGCCCGCCAGCACCAGTCCGGATTGCGGATTGGCGCCATTCAGCCCGTTGAACGCCGCGATGGTGGTGAGCACACCACTGGTCGTCATCCTGAAGACCGTGCCGAATCCGGACGCGCCGCCAGCCCCGGTCATGCCGTAGAGCAGACCGTCATTGCCGACGACCAGGCCCGCCGCCGCGGAATTGACCTGGTCCGACACGAGCGTCGTCAGCACTCCTGCCGGTGTGACCCGAAACACGGTGCCGTTTGCCAGTGGTCCGCCATCCGGCGTTGTGCCGTAATAATTTCCGTCCGGACCCTCGATCAGGGCTCCCCTGACCCTGCCAAGCCCGAGCTGGAAGTTGAAAAGGGTTTGCGGCTCGAGCGCCCGGCCGGAAACCGGCAGTAATAATGGTAAGAGTAAAACCAATCCGGTAATCGTGATTTTACCATGTGTCATTTTCATAAGTTCAAATTTTTTATTTGTTGGTTCTCTTGAGAATTCTTGCCTTGCTGCCACATTCAGATACGTACGTTTAGAAGCAGAAAGCCCAAAGAAGTTCCTCGAAACACGAACGCAACAGTGGGACGAGAGGCCCACTAAGGCGAGCGGACGCGATAGAATCGCTGCGGGATATTCACTGTCGCATCCGTGAATTGATAATGGCCGGGGGATATCTCCGACACGGCACCCAAATTGATCCAGTCGCTCGCCGGCGAAGCCAGGTCCATCGTGCTCAACACAGTGAAGCCAAGACCGGGTGTGTTTCGGAAATTGATTTGGAATGCGCCTGTCGGCAGCTTTGGGGGCTGCGTCAAAAGAAACGCCGTCGGTACCAAGCTTACCGGGTCGAACAACTCGGTGGTCGGACCGGTGTCGGCGTTGTTAAACCCTCCTGCAACCAGAACCTTGCCGGTTGGAAGCAGGGCCGCGAAATGGTCACGACGCCCACTAACTAGCGGCAAGGTTGGCAACCATTTTCCCGTGGCTGGATCGTATATTTCGCCAGTGGTCGGAAAAACGCCGCCAAAATAACTAACGCCGCCGGCAACCAGAACCTTGCCGCTCGGCAGCAAGATAGCGGTGTGAACCGAACGAGGAAGACCCATCGAACCTGTCGGGGTCCAGATTCCTGTGGCTGGATCGTATATCTCCGCGCTGGCTAAAGTAGGATCCGCGGGGGTGCTGTTGTCGAAGGCGAGAAGCTCAGTTCCACCGGCTGCGAGCACCTTGCCGTTAGGCAATAACGTCGCCGTGTGCGAACCGCGCGGCCTTTGCAGCGAACCGGTTTGCGTCCAGACCCCGGTTGCGGGATCGTAAAGCTCGGCGGTGGCGAGCGCGCTGTTGGTACCAAAACCACCCGTCGCCAACACTTTGCCATTCAGCAACAGCGTTAGTGTGAAAGCCCAGCGCCCATTGGTCATCGAGCCTGTGAGGTTCCAATTCCCGCTTGCGGGATCGTAAAGTTCGGCTCCAAGTGTACCGATAAAGGAGGAGACGGTAGCAGATCCTCCCGCCTGGAGGACCTTGCCATTCGGGAGCAGGACGGCGGCGGCTGTCCACCGGGGGGAATGCATCGAGCCGGTAAACGTCCAACTGCCCGTGGCGGGATCGAACAACTCCGCGCTGGAAAGGAAAGTGCTGCCAGCGCCTCCTGCAGCGAGGACTTTTCCGTTGGACAACAGCGTTGTCGTCGCGCTTTGGCGCGGGGTGTTCAAGCCCCCGGCAAGCCGCCAGGTTCGGCTCACCGGATCGTATAGCTCCGAGTTGTTGACAAAAGCCATGGACCCACTAAATCCGCCGGCTACGAGCACGCTTCCATTGGTGAGCGAAACTCCCAGGTGACCCGCGCGCGCGAACGACAACTCTCCTGTGGCATTCCAGTTCCTTGCCGCGCTGTCGTACACTTCCGCTTTTTCTGTGAAAGTGGTTCCAGCCGTGTGGCCACCGGTCACCAACACATCACCGTTGGCGAGCAATGTTGCCGCATGGTGGTCGCGACCGGTATTCAATGCGCCAGTTCGCGACCACAAACCCGTTGCGGGGTCGTACAATTCCGAGTCGCAAACAATCGGGTTGGGCGCATCGTCGCGGCCGCCCGTTATCAGCACCTTACCGCCAGGCAGGACAGTGGCGGTGTGATTGATTCGGGAGAAAAAGGGTGTGCCGATGACCGTCCACAAACCGGTGGCCGGATCATAAAGCTCGGAGGGCGCGCCGAGGCCATCGCCGCCGGTGACCAGCACTTTGCCGTTCGGCAGCAACGAAGCAGTATGTGTCGTGCGCGGAACATGCATCGAACCCGTCGGCGTCCAGAGGTGAGTTTTCGCATCGTATATCTCCGCGCTCGAGAGGAAATCTGTAGCGTTCAGCCCGCCCGCAACCAGGACCCTGCCGTCCGACAACAAGGTGGCCGTATGCTGGTAGCGCGGCACATGCATCGAGCCCCTCGGGTCCCATTGTCCGGTCGTCGGATCAAATGTCTCGGCGCTGGAAGTATCCGGAAAGCCACCGGCAACCAGGACGAGTCCACTAGTCAGCAGCGTGGCGGTGTGCAATTCACGCGGCTGGTTCAACACGCCTGCACCTGTCCACCGACCACTCGGCGGGTCGTAGATTTCCGTGCTCGCCAGAAGCTGGCTGGCGGTTTGGCCCCCTGTCACCACCACTCGGCCATCCTGCAACAAGGTGGCTGTGTGAAATTCGCGTCCGATGTTCAACGCGCCGGAGTTGGACCAGGTTAGCGTCGTGGGATTGTAGAGTTCTGAGGTAGCCGCCTGGGCAAACGGCGTACCGCCGGCGACGAGCACCTTCCCGTTGGATAACAGTGTGGCCGTGTGGTCCCTCCGGAATTGGCGCAAGGAGCCGACGAGCGTAAAGGAACCGGTCCAGTATGGCTGCGCCGAAGTCGAGTTGAGCGCCAGCGCGCTCAGCGCCAGAGCAGTTAAATATCGAGTCTCAATTTTCATGGAGGTTGTTTTGTCCGGCGTTCGATCGGGTCAAAAGGTTGCCTGCGTCGGTTACTGGATATGAGGCGCTTGCCAGAAGCGAGTTCCGCGAACTGCTGGTGGAAGCGGTGGGACTAAAGAGCAAGCATCGCGCCGGAACTTCAGATCAACTTGCGACTCTTGTTAGAAACAACAGACACATTATGAAAATATTGAGTTCGACACACAATTCTCCACCAGCGCCCAAACTTCTCACCGTGCGGCACCTGCTCCGAACCGGGGCAGCACTGGTCGTATCATTCCTGCTTTCACAAAGCGCGTTTGCGGCTGACTTTTCCGTCACGTCTCCCGGCTTCTTTTATGCTATTAATGGAAACCAGCCAAATCCCACCCTCACTCTTGTTCGCGGCCAAACCTATACTTTTTCCGTTAACACGGAATCGGATCACCCATTTAAGATCCTTAGTCCGGGAGTGGTGAACAACAACATTAGCCAAGGTACTATCACCTACACGGTTCCAACCGTGGCGTCGAACTACAGCTATATCTGCTCAATCCATTTTTTTGGCGCCCAGATCCTTACCGTAGCTCCCACTCCACCGCCGCCACCCGCGATTCAGATCCTCAGCCTGGCTGTCAGCAACAACGTCGTCCTCCGCTCAACCGGAACAAACGGTTGGAGCGTGAATCCGGAGTTCTCGACCAATCTCACCACCACGAATTGGTTCGCACTGACAGTGCTTAGTAACAGATTTCAAAATGGCATCAGCGAGACCATCTGTGGCCGCCCGCCGGGCAGCAACGTGTTCTTCCGGATCCGCTCGCAACCAAACTGAAGTCACCTTCATCGCAGCGATCTTTCGTGGGAACAAGGTGGGACAAGCACAGAAACGATTTATCCACTTTCTTGGAAAGAGGCTTTTCCAGAACAGAAAGACCGAATTCCAAGTAACATGAGAAACCAAACAACGGAGCTGGCACTGTCAGTTCCCCAACCAGGAGAAAAAATGAAAGAACAAACCAAGATACGGAAAATCGACCAAATGAGCATCGGATGGAAGGCGGCGCGTGTATTCATCGCCGCGGTGTTGCTCGGCGCATTTCAGGGCCAGACAAACGTGGCCAGTGCGGCTCAGGGAAGCCCCAAGGGCGCGGCAGGCCAGATGCCCGCATACTACGACGGCGAACTATTCACCGTCAATATGTTCGAGGTACCTGCCTCCGACCCGATAATCGCGCATAACTCGAGCTCCAACATTATCTATGCAACAAACGATCTGGACGAAGAACAGGATTTCGTGCCCGTGATCAACGCCATCCAGGGCGACGGATTCAACCCCTTGTGGTTACAAGTCCTCATTGTTTTTAATCCGGGGTTTACGCCCCATCAGTTCTTCTCTGACGTGGAAGTGGAGGCGGCGGCGGCCGGCGCCCATCCAGAAATCACTCTCGTCGTGACGGACGAGATATATCGCTGTGCAGTGGTTGGCGACAAATTAGACTAGGACGAGAAAGAATGGACCTCCTCGCCGCGGGCGGGGAGGTCTTTTTTTCCCAACTTGTTCAAGGCCGCAGTTGAACAGATCCCAGCGACCTGATCCTCCCGCTTTGAAAGGATTTCATGCGTGTCAACAGGGTTTGGTAAGTCGGCGTCAAAGATTTCGGAAAGGGCGGGACATCACACACGGTGAAGACATCCTGCCCTTCCCAGCTCGGTGTCCGCTCATGCGGACCGAGACATGATCTATGTTTGGTGGACCGCGGTCTCGGCGGCGCGAGCGCTTTCGAAGTCTGAGACTTTCTTAATCCAGGCATGTGCCTGCCACGTGGTGATCTCAGTCGCCGAGGCATCGCCTTTTTCCCTGGCGCGAGCACAACACGCCAGGACCGATCGAGAGAACAACGGCACCAGGTTTCATCGGAATCTGAAAAAATACCGTCCGAGTCAATTGCTCTCATCAGGTTCAGCCACCCGAGACCGATCTGAAACAGGAGCCTGGCCAGTGCTGGCGATGGGCTTTGACCAGAAATCTGCTTGCCAATGGCTGATGGGCAGCCGTTGGACGCGGCGACAACCAATGGGTGGCTTGCGCCCCAGTTGGATGGCCGCTGAATCGTTGGGACGGTGGTACGAATTCCGCAACAGCAGAAGAAGCAAGAGGCCGCCAGACCGCGCACCATTGGAGTTATGTCTCATATAGCGAGGGCCTCCGTGCGGCAGGTTTGGTAGGTCCCGAAACGATAACCTGGAACAGGCGCAGCCAGCCGAGACAGATCATAAGCTGACGGGCCGGACTCATATCGGCCATTGGCCGCGTCAAGAGAGTGGTCTGGATTGACAAATTGACGACGGAATCGCTGGCGTCCACTTGAGGGTGATTCGATTTGGATTCATGATTCATAAGGGTTTGAGGAATGAAAAACCCGACTGTTCCACTCCTGGGTCTAAAGTCCCAGCAAATGAAGCCTTGATAATACTCATCAGTTCTTGCAGCCGAAAAACCAGAATCGTTGCAGCGCGAAGTGCCTGCCTTCCCGTTTCTACAAGTTGGCACGATGCCTCTGACACAATTGTAACCAATTCGTCACGTTGCCGTCGTGACCTACGACTACAGTGCAAACAGTCGTGAGGTCGCTTGCCTATGCAGAAACTCAGGCCATCCGATGCAAGTGCCGAGAAAGCGCGCCAACTCCTTCAACTCAATCAAAAACCCAACCGCCGCGGCGCGACCTGCGGGTCCTGAACTGGCTTTCGCGGTCTTGCCCAGTCCCAGCTAAACAGGATGAGGTCGTGGCTTGAATAGGCAGATGACGAGAGAGAGGCGAATGGCCGAGGCAACGGGCTCGCTGCAAGGCCTCTACGAAAGTCCCATTCTTGATTTGCGGTCGAGCTGTGAGAACCTAACCGCCTCAGATTCAACAGACCAGGGCGCAGATAAATCAATTAACAGGTCTAGCCCTCGCGCGATTTAGCGGAACCACTTTCTTTCCAGACTCTCACACCCACCCAAATGCGAAGCTGATTTGTTTGGAGCAGGGACATCTCCTCGCTTCAGTCAGTTTCGCGAAAACGAACTAACTATGAAACATATTATGTTAAATGAACGAAACAACACGGATACGACAAATCAAACATCAGCCGCTCACCCATTGAGGTCGCGGGCCTTGGCGGCGCTTGGGGCCACCAAAATGAGCGCCGGCGCGCTGGGATTGCTCCTTCTGGCCTCGCAAGCCTCGGCGGCTTCTTTTTCTTTTTCGACCGGCAATCCGGATGGAAAAATGGCCTCCCTCACGCGTCCGTCCAGCCCGGGCAAAATCCAGACCGAGACCGCTGACGATTTCATTATCGTCTCAAATACCACGCTCATCAGTCAGGCAACCTTCACGGGTCTGATCCCATCAGGAGCGCCGCTGAGCAGCGCCATGAATGTTGAAATCGAGATCTATCACGTTTTTCCCGGTGACTCGGATACGAACCGCGTACTGACGGTGCCGACCCGTGCCAATTCACCAGGGGACGTCGAGATTGACGATGCCACGCGAGATGGCCTCGACGACAGCCTGAGTTTCGGCGTCACACTTGTGAACTCCAGCTTCACGGCGTCGAACTCCGTTGTGAGCGGCATTCATGCTGCCACCAACCAAACCACGCGTGGGGAGGGGCCAGTGACCGGCGAAGAAGTTTCGGTCAACGTGACGTTCAATCCGCCCATCTCGCTTCCACCGGGGCACTATTTCTTCCGACCCGAAGTGTTGTTGAGCAGCGGCGATTTTCTGTGGCTGTCAGCGCCCAAGCCGACCGCCCCTCCGCTCTTCGTGGGCGACCTGCAAAGTTGGATACGGAATGACGATCTTGTCCCGGACTGGCTCCGCATCGGAGCTGACGTCGTTGGTGCAGGCGCCTTTAACGCGTCCTTTTCGCTCTCTGGCGAGACAGACGAAGATGGGGATGGAGTCGGAGACTCATCGGATCTGTGTCCGGGCACTCCCGACGGCGCCATCGTGGACGAAAACGGATGCAGCATCGACCAAATCGCGCCGTGCAGCGGTCCCGCTTCCGGGGGAACGTGGAAAAATCATGGTCAGTACGTTTCCACAGTTGCGCAAGCGGTTGAAGCTTTTCTGGCGCAGGGGGTAATCAGCACAGAGCAGGCAGACGAGATCGTAGCACAAGCAGCCCAGTCGAGCTGCGGCTCCGCGGGTAGGTAACGACGTGGCACCCAGGGCCGTAAACAACGCGGCGTGCCGCCAATGAATGTTTCGCACCGAGAGGAGGCGTTAGTCTAGCGCCCGTTCATTGGCTGGCCGTCGCGGTCAGCGAGGGTATCTAAAGAGGTATCTTCCTCGGCCTTCGCTGCGTTGGTGCTGGGATACTTTTCAATGCAGACAGCACTTGCTGCTCCCTGGACCACCAACGACCCACTCAATCTCCCCGCCATTCTCACACCGCCACTTTGCGGTCAATGGCAAAGGGCTAGTCGCTCGCTCGAACCGTAGGCCTATGTCAATTCCATCGACCGTTATGGCCCAATGAGCCGGTAAAATGCCTTGCTCGAACTGATCGCGTTGGTTTGAGGATTTTGGGAACCTAAATCTGTCCATCCTGGGGGTTGGGACAGGTCGTTTTTTTGCTGAAGCCTAAAGCTCGGACCATTGGTCCAGGACAAAACAACGTTCATTCCTGTCCGGGTGATCGTCAGCACCGGTTGAATGCCGAATACGAAATTGTCAGCCGTGGCTGTGACAAAATCCGGGTTGGAACATACAATGCGGACTCCCGCGCGCGTGGCATTAGAAGGAGCAATGCCCGAAATAGCAAAACGTTGCGTGAAAGGAGCAAAAACAAGGGGATTGGGATCTTCCAACGAGCCACCTACAGACGCAAAGTTGTTGCCACCCCCATTGAACCAGTCAATAAAAAATGAGACACCTGCGGGCTCCTCATTGTCATACGTCAGAGTGGCATAATAGGCTTTTCCGGGTATGACCACGACGCGGTTGCTAACGGCGGTCTGCAATCCAGCGAGTCCGACGAAGTCAGGTTGGTCCGCATCGCTGCCTGCTAAATCAAGACGCCAGTTGGACAGGTCATGAAAAACTTGAACGTAGGAATTGGCATCTCCGTTGGCAAAGGCTTCCCATCCAGGTAGGCCGAATTGATTCGTGCCCTGGCTATCGTAATAAAACTCGCTTTGCGTTAGTTCAAAATCTCCATTGTAAAGCAGATTGGATTGAGCCAGAGCACAAGGAGCACAAGCGAGCATCAGGCAGAAGAAGAACAATCGTTTCATTAAGGACATCTCCCATTCATTCGAGGAATCACCATTATAACTCGTAAGTTAAGGTCCATTTGGCGTCAATAGAATACTTGAAGGATTTTCGTTCCTGGTCGGTTTCAAAAAGTTTCCGCTATCCCTGGCCACAAAAAACTTTCCAGTACGTTGCGGGGCTTCCTTTTGGAACGAAAAGGAGATCCTATCATCCTGATCAACTCTGGGTGATTGTGCTCTCCACCTGCTATCGAGGATGAAGGACGAGAACGAGAACGAGAACGAGAACGAGAACGAGAACGAGAACGAGAACGAGGACGAGGACGAGGACGAGGACGAGGACGGGGAGGAATGAGGACGACGGCTAAATTCCAGCATCCCAAAGCTTAGTGGATGCAGTTTTGGACTGAAGGTTCTTGATAATGCGTTTTACCAGTTTTGCTGGCAACGCATATGTAGTCACGCGACCAGCGCGGGCGATGTTGAGGCCGATCGCTTTGCCTTCCAAATTGACAAGCGGACCGCCGCAGAGCCAGGGCTGCAAAACCGTGTCGTGTTCGATCGCTTGTTCAAACCCCTCCGAGCGCTGGCTGACACGACCTTCCAGCCGAATCGCGTCCGGATCGGAAGAGTCTGTGCCAAACATGCCTGGCACAGGTGACATTAATTGGATTTCCAAATCAAACTGCTCCTCCGCGCGTTGCACGCGCAATTTCACAGTTTGCCCCTTGCGGAACTCAAGTATGATTTCGACGACTTGCTGGCGGTTGGATACGGCGGAGTTGTTCACCGCCACAATCAGGTCGCCCTTTACCATGCCGGCTTTTTGCGCGCCTAGCCCGGAAAACACACGTTCCACCTTTGGCGCTGAACTATGGAGGTCGAACTCGATTCCGAGGACTGCGCGTTGCGGTCGGATTCTGTGAGGTAATGCGCTGATAATTCCCACGGCATGAGGAGTGGCGGCTATCCCGGGCGTAATGGCCCACTGGCCGATCTTGACCTCATCCGTAACCCACTCGATGGGTTTGAGACCCGCGGCTCGCACTCTGACTAGCGCCACATCATCCTCTTCGTCGGTGCTGATCCGTTCGGCAGCCACTTCGGTCTCATTCGCGAGCCAGCAAGTCAGCTTGCCTTTTTTAAGTTCGCTCGCCTTCGTCAGAGCAAGACCGTTGGTATCAATGATAGCTCCAAGGCAAACAATTTCGCCGTCCACATTGAAGCGTACGATGGAATGCCGAACCTTCTCGGATACCGGCGCGAAAGCGCGAAGTATTTCCTCGCCGCTACGAAAATGATCCCGAGTAAGTTTGGTTGAAGTCGAATTCTGGGCAGAATATACGGAAACCAGCAACCCCAGCGTCAACCCGAAGGCGGCCCAAAAGCGGCCTATAGTCATTATCTGTTCCTTCGGTAAAAGTTTAACCCGATCAGTTGATGAGTTGATCCTCGGGTTTAGGCGCCCCAGGAGTCGCCTGGATATCCAGTTTGATAACCACATTGTCGCGGATAAGATCGTTTGGCATTCCCGGGTAATTGATATTGAAATCACGGCGGTTGATGGCGAAATCAGCCTTCACCGAAACTGAATCATCGGCAACTTTGATGTCGGCAGGAAAAGAAATGCTCTTGGTGACACCATGCAATTCCAGATTGCCCGTGACTTTTTGCTGCGTGCCTGCGGGTTCGATGCCAGTCACGCTAAAGGTGGCTACGGGAAGATTTGCCACGTCAAAGAAGGCGTTGCTCTTTAAGTGGCCTTCGAGTTTTTTATCATCGGCCCAGAGGGACTTCATGGCGATTTTGATTTCAGGGGTGCCGACGATTTTTCCATTCGCAACCTGGAGGTGTCCGGCGAAATTGGTAAATCCGCCATCGTGACTTCGAGTGACTTTCGAGCCCACAAAACCGATTTTCGACCCGGCGCGAATGGTGTAATCCTTGGCCGAGGAGTCGGGAGCCGCATCCGCCTTTTTGGGTTCGGACGTCGCGGCTTTCTGAACTTTGTCGGCCGGGTCGGAACAGCCGGCGAAAAACAATGCGGCACTACTCAGGAGCAAGCAGGTGAAAACTGCACAGGGCATGCTCGACGTGTTGGTCTTGAGGAAAGTGGCGAAATATTTTGTTTTCACGGTAATTTGATAATGCCTTTCCTAAGATTTATCAAGACGGGATTAGCATTTCCATGTTCCCGGACGTAGCACAGAACTCTTTAACCGATTAACCCAAAGACAACGGGAAAGTCGCCTTGTCGCGTAATGCCTCATGATAGCGGGTAGGACGCGTCACTCCGTTGCGCGCCGTCAGCCAAATACACGGCTCGCACGGAGTGACGAGCCCTACCTGCCGTGACTGACCGGTTACCTGGTCGCACAGCCGTGTCCTGCTGTCGTCGCGTTGAAAATTCAGGCCAGGGCCGTGCCTTACTTGCTACTAGCTCAAAGCTTCCAGGGTGTGAAGAGGGTTGTTGCGGGGGACAACTTCAGGCCACGGTATTGGGGCCAGGGACAGCAGATGACCGCAAGCTTGATGTCATCGCGTTTCTGCAGGGTGGCGAGATCGTTCAAGTAATCAAACTCATGGAGACTGGGGGCGTTCGCAGGAGTGGCAGCCCAATCGTGGACCAGAACGCCATAGCCATGTCGCTTGAGTTGTTGCGCCAGGTACAGGCCGGCAGATTCTTCCGTAATGTATGTGTCTGGTTTGTAAGACAGGCCAAGGACGGCAATGATTTTACCTTTTTCGGCCATGCCTTGTACCGTCTCGAAGAGGTTCTTATTTGTTAACTGGTTGACGCGATCTGCAGCCTCCGCCAGTGGGGCTTCCACGCCTGCCTGCCGCGCAGAATAGGCAAGCAACCGATTGTCACGAGGAAAACAGGGGCCTCCAAAGCTCAGGCCAGCCCGCAAATACTTTTGGCCAATCCGGCTGTCACTCCCGATGGCTTCCAAAATTGCATGAATATCGGCCTTAGGAAGTTTTCCGGCGATCATTCGCAATTGATTGGTGAAACTGATCTTCATCGTGATGAAGCTGTTGACCGAGATTTTAGTTAACTCGGCGCTTGCGATTGACATGCGAGCGATGCGGGGCGAGTTCCGATTGTATTTTTTGTAAAGCTGTTCCAGCGCCGCCCCGCTTTCGGGATCTGATTCTCCAATCAGCACCAGGTCGGGCTCGAGCAATCCATTGATGACATTGCCAAGAGCAATGAATTCAGGATTGTAACACACCCCAAAATCACGGCCGCAAACCCCGGACAGTTCCCGCTCGAGCATAGGGATGAGCACGGAATCCATTGCCCCCGGTGTGGTGGTGGAACTGCAAACAAACAAATGACCTTTCTTGCCTTGAGCGCGGACTGCAGCAGCCAGCGGTTGCATGGCGCGCAACAGGTATTCATTTGAGAAGCTGCCGTCGGGAAGGCTTGGTGACGGAGGTATGAAAAAGGAGGCGTCGGTTCTTACGGCTTCGCGGGGGTCGGTGGTGGCCGATAAGCGTCCCTTAGCCCCAGAAATGGTTTCGCCCAGGAGCGGCTCCTCGACCGGGGGAAACCCTTGGTTAAGCAACCGGACCTTTTCGGGATCGATGTCTACACCCAGCACCTCGAACCCGCGTTGCGCCAGGGTTGCGGCGATGCAGGCCCCGAGCTTGCCGAGGCCAAATACCGAAACTTTTTGAATTGCCTTCATCAAATGCTCGGGGAAAATAATGCACGACCATCTGAGGTCAAGCGGAGTTATCTCGAAGAACACTGAGAGTTTGATTTCGCTGGCGCCGGTTTCCCTGTGCCATGATTGCCTGACGTTGGAAGCTCGCGGACCAATTGGTTTGTATCCTGTTTTTCGTGTACAAAATGCGAACGGCTGGCGGTTATGAGTCATTATTCAAATGATGAAGGCTTGCAGAGAATGCCAACACCAGATTTCTGAACAAGCCATGGCTTGTCCCAATTGCGGGGCACCATTCCCCGCGAAGCAGAAATGGGATGGATGGGGATTTGAATACAAATCCCAAATCGCAATCATGGGCCTCCCCTTGGTCCACATTTCCTTCAAGTATAGGCCGAATCGTGTGCCTGTGCCAGCCAGGGGAGTCATTGCCATCGGTCAGTTTGCCTGTGGTATCATTACCATTTCGCAATTCGGCATTGGTGTGGTCAGTATCAGCCAATTCACGGTTGCGGTTTATGCTCTGGCGCAGTTTGCTTTCGCATACTCGCTCATCGCTCAGATTGGAATCTATATTCATCAAGGTCATGGACAGCTCGTGAAGAGTCTCAGTAGCCTGATGGGGATATTCTGACGGCTCACTGAGTCCGGCGTAATAACGGAATTCCTTTCGCTGTACGAACTTCGCTAAAGTTTGCACAACAAGGAGACGGCTCTAGTCTTCTCGCTGCAAACGAAGGGGCGCTATGGTAGTGCAAAGGCGATAAGGGCGTCGCTCTGCGCCTCCTCGCTCACCTTCGGATGCCCACCCGCAGCGATCACGAGGAATTGTTTGCCTTCCGCGCTCGATATATAGGTCATCGGGGTAGCTGCGCCGCTGGCGGGAAGTTGCGCCTTCCAAATTTCGTTACCTGTCTCGATGTCAAAAGCTCGGATAAACGGGTCTATAGTACCAGCGATGAATACCAACCCGCCGGCCGTGACAATAGGACCTCCTAGACTGACGGAGCCCCGCGGGATTTCCGCGTTTCCGCCGCCAAAACCCTTCATCGAACCCAGAGGCACCCGCCAGCGGATTTTACCCGCGACAAGGTCAACGGCTGTGAGCGTGCCCCAGGGCGGCGGAGAATATGGGAGGTTTGAGGGAGCCTGAAGAAAACGCCGAAACATGGCGTAAGGTGTTCCTGCCTGTCCTGCATATTCCCCGTGCTCATCAGAATCTCGATGGGCTTCGAAAGCTGCGCGCGGGATGAGCCTGACCTTTGCGGCCAGGTTATTCACATTCACAAGGAGAAGGCTCCTCACGGGATCGAAAGCATAACCGCTCCAGTTCATTCCGCCCACGTTCCCGGGGATTACAAGTGTGCCCTGCAAAGTCGGCGGAGTAAAAATGCCCTCGTTGCGCAAGAATGCTACTTCCTTCAGGCAGACTGCTCGTTCCACAGGATTGAGCGTCCAGATGTCATTGGTCGAAAACTGTTGAGGGACAAGCGGTGGCGGTGCGAGTGGAAAGGGTTGTGTAGGTGATGTGACTTCTCCCGGCACATCGGTTTGGGGAACCGCTCGCTCCTCTACGGGAAAAACCGGCAAACCGGTCTCTCGATCGAGGACATACAGGAAGCCGGTTTTGTTGCCGGCGATCACAACTGGGACTTTTCTGCCTTCGTGTTCGATGGTGGCGAGCAAGGGAGATGCTGCAGTGTCGTAATCCCAAAGATCGTGATGAACAAGCTGGAACCCCCAGGCGAGCTCGCCGGTTTGTGCGCGCAATGCGACAACCGAGTTTGCCCACTTATTGTCGCCGGGACGCAGACCCCCATAGTAGTCAGGGCTTGGGCTCCCTGTCGGAATAAAAATCAGGTGTCGTTCCGTGTCCACGGTCATGATCGACCAGGCATTGCCCGCGCCCGTGCGCCAGCTCTTGGATGGAGAAGCCTGGATGAGACCGCGCTCAGGAACAACCAGGGGTTCCCATTCCCAACGCAACTTTCCTGAACGCACATCAAAGGCGCGGACCACTCCGCTAGGCATGTCGGCGCGCGCGTTGTCATCAATGGCGGACCCGACGACAACGAGGTCGTCGATCACCGCAGGGGGCGAAGTCATATGATACCTGCCAGGCATGAAACGGGCGACCTCGCGCAAGCTCACTTGTCCGCCTTTGCCGAAATCCAAACAAGGCTCGCCAGTCGCAGCGTCCAGCGCGATGAGCCTCGCGTCGAGAGTGGTCTCAAAGATTCGACGACGGGATCCGGTAATCGCTTTGCCGGGCTGCTGAGGTAAGGGATTCGCCCAGGTCGCGGCGCCGCGGTTGATTAGCCCATCGCCATAATCCCATTTGGGTTCTATTTTGGGATCATAAGCCCAGCGCTGTGTCCCCGTTTCCGGATCGAGCGCGATAACACGGTTAAATGGAGTCGTGAGATAGAGTGTGCCGTCCACAAGAATCGGAGTGGTCTCGAAACCACTGCGCTTCCGTCCGCGTTTACCATCCGAGATGTCGTCAGTGTGAAAGGTCCAGGCCACCTTAAGTTGGAATACATTTTCCCGATTGATCTGGGTGAGCGGCGAGTAGCGCATACCGCCGGCGTCGTGCCCATAGCAAGGCCAGTCATCGGTTTTTGTCTCAGCGGAACGCGCCAGCGTTCCAATCATGGCCGCACAAACGAAGAGGATACCGCTTACCGCCTTCATGATACTAGAGAAGATCTTATCAAAGCGTTCATCAGAAGCAACTCAGGGGCATCGTAGCAGCGGAGGTTCATCAAAAGCCGCCTGTTTACGAAGGAATTTTGAGCCTCGTTACCTCGGCTGCTACAAAGCTTTACAGAGCTGCGGCATTATCTTCGTTTGCGTAATCCTGGTTTTGCGGATCTTTGAATCCAGGCGATCGTATTCGTCATGGCCAGTGCGGCGTATTGTCAATGTTCCAAAGGCGCGCGATTTCCTGCTGTATGCTCATGCCGGTATTAAGCGGGGCAACGATCTGTTTTCGTTTTACACTAACGGCGTGCCCATCGCAAAAACTCACGCTGACGCGCTGGCCATGAATGTCCAGGGGCCACTGGCGTTCGGCGTAGAGGCCGATAAAACCACTCCAGTCCCGGTCTCCGTTGCGTTTCAAATCCCAGTTGCTATCGCCCAGTGCGATCATTTCCACCGGCTTGCGCACCGAAGAAGGTTTGGTGTAGCCGGTAGCGGGGTCGCCCTCGTAAACGCCCAGTCCCTGATTGGGCGTCTGACCGGCCAATGATCCCCAAACATTCAATCCGTAACTCATGAAATTGGTTGAGCCGGCCCGCAACCGAACCTCATTTTGCAGATAGCCGTATTGAGCGGGAAGCCCGCTGCCAAAGGTTGGGACCCATTGCGCGCCGGCTGGCGCAGCGGGACACTTGAAGATTTCGGTGTCCTGGCCCTTGGTGGTATATTGGCGTAGTCGAGGCGGCCAAAGCCAGTAACCCTCGCCCCCAAGCACACTGGATGGGTAATATCCAGCGTCGTCACCATACATCGTCAGGGCCAAACCAAGCTGCCGAAGGTTGCTAATGCATTTGATCCCCTGAGCCTTAGACTTCGCGCGAGCAAGGGCCGGTAAAAGCATGGCCGCAAGGATCGCAATGATAGCGATGACCACAAGCAACTCGATCAGAGTGAAGCCACGTGAGCGGACAGGGCGAAGTTTCAAGTGAGTATTCCTTTTACGACGCGGCCAGCGACATCCGTTAGCCGATAGTCTCGACCGCTGTGTTTGTAAGTGAGGCGTTCATGATCCAGGCCCAGGAGGTGAAGAATCGTGGCATGAAAATCGTGGACGTGAACCGGGTCCTTCGCGACGTTAATGCCGTAGTCGTCGGACTCGCCATAAGCCATTCCCGGCTTCACGCCGGCACCAGCCAGCCACGAGGAATAAACCCAGTGATGATGCTCACGGCCTTTGTGATCGGCGGTGCTGTTGAACGGCGTTCGGCCAAATTCGGTTGTCCAGACGACCAACGTGTCATCGAGCATTCCGCGGGATTTTAGATCGCGCAAGAGACCCGCGATCGCCTGATCCACATTTTTTGCCAGCGGCGCATGTTCGTTCATGTCGCCGTGCGAGTCCCAGTTTTCCGACGAACCACGGTCGATCAGTTCGATGAACCGCACGCCGCGCTCGGCTAATCTGCGGGCGACGATGCACTGCCATGCGAAGCCTTTCGTGCTGCCGCGCTCCAGGCCATAGAGACCCAGCGTGGAGTCGCTTTCCCGGGAAAGATCAAACACCTCAGGCATTTCCGCCTGCATTCCGAACGCGGTCTCGAACGATTTGATTCGCGCGGCAAGAAAAGGATCGTCAGGACGCTCTGCCTGATGCCGCTGATTCAGCCGCGCCATTGCGCCGAGCTCAAGCTCCTGCAGCCGGCTCGTGGCGACGCGGCGATGAATGTTGGCCACGGGTTCAGGCCCCGGGACCACCAGTGTGCCCTGGTGGGCCCCCGGGAGAAAGTCGCTCGCCCACGCCTGGCTGCCCGCGTAAGGCGTCTTCGGCGCAATGACAACAAACGAGGGCAGGTTTTGGTTCTCAGTACCCAATCCGTAGCTCACCCAGGACCCAATGCTGGGGCGCGCAAAAGTGAAAGAACCGGTATGAATGCCCAGCGTCGCCTCGTAATGATTGGTATGATCCGACTTCATCGAACGGATCAAACAGAGATCATCCACACATGCTCCAAGATGCGGAAAGAGTGAGCTGACCTGCGTTCCGGAACGCCCGTAAGGGGTGAACTCAAATTGAGGCCGTTTGGCGAACATCTTGAAATCGCCTTTACGCCCCTGGAATTCGTCAACCGACACGGTCTTGCCTGCGTCGGCGAAAAGTTTTGGTTTGTAATCCCAGGAATCCACATGCGATACCCCGCCACTCATGTAGAGAAAAATAACTCGCTTTGCCTTGGCTGGATAATGAGGAGGCGTGGGGGCCAATGGATTTACCACATTCGAACGTAAGGCATCTTCGGCGAGCAACTGGTGGATGACGCTTGGAAACAAAATGGAGCCGCCGACCATTGAGCGGAGAAATCCACGACGAGAAGGATCATAGGCAGAGAATCGGCTCATAGCGGCATCAATCCACGGTGAGAAATTCGTTGCTGCCAAAGAGCACCCGAGCGTAGGCCGCCCAGGCTTCTGTTTCGGCTTTCTTGCTTTCTTGCCCGCTCAACTCTGTGCGGTAAGCCGAGAGGAATTCCGTTGCCTCGGTGCTCTCCTGATCGGATGGCAGCCGACCGAAGGCAAGGCGATAAGCGAGTTGAATCTGATCTGTTTTGCCGGCGCTGCGATCCTGCAACCGGGCGGCGAACTTCCGAGCTTTATCATGCACAACCGGATCATTGAGAAAAAAGAGGGCCTGTGTGGGGACTGTTGTGGGGACTGTTGTGGGGCGGCGATCCGCAGTGCTGGCGTTCGGGTCAGCGCCATCAAAGAGTGCCAGGAATGGGTGGCGCTTAATGCGTTGGGTCATCAGATACACGCTTCGCTTGTTGTGTTCGTACTCACCGTAGAATGGGTTGTGTTGAGTGTAACCCCAACTGGTTGGCGCTGGAAAAGGGTGAGTGCGCCCCGGCATGGGGTCAAGCTCGCCGCTGACGAACAGAATGGAATCCCGAAGCTCCTCCGCGCTGAATCGGCGGCGAGGGAATGGAGCGAAGAAATCTTTCGTCACCGAACCAGTGTTCAGGGTCTCAGGAGTTGAGTCCAGAGTTTTTACCAGTTCCGAACTGACGAGATCTGAGTTGCGGCTCGATTGCTGGTAAACCGCGCTTGCCATGATCAAGCGGTGCATCGCCTTGATGGACCAACCGCTCTGGATGAACCGGGTCGCCAGATAATCGAGCAACTCGGGATGTGTGGGTGACTGACCGCGAAGACCGAAATCATTCGGAGTTTTCACCAAGCCATTCCCGAAGTGGTATTGCCAGAGCCGGTTCACCATCACACGTGGCGTCAGGGGGTTTTCGGGTCGAGTCAGCCATTGCGCGAGCTCGAGCCTGCCGCTTCCAGCGAGGTTTTTCGGCAGCGGTCCATCACCAAGAATTTTCAGGAATCCACGTGGAACTTCCTCACCGAGCTTCTCCGGTTCGCCTCGGATCTGCAAACGAGAGTTCCGGGGCGTGCCTTCAGCGACACCATAGGCCATGTCGAACGGCGCCGCATCCAACAACGCAGCGAGCTCTTGTTTCGATTTATCAACCTCAGTTATGAGCTCAGCGATCTGATGGCGGAGCGCCGCTGCAAACATGGAATTGGTGTTACGGTTCACGGCAGCCACCAATGGCTTGGCCGAAAGCGGTGGCAGTGGCGTTTCCCCGATCGAGAAATTGTCCACCTCAAGCGAAGGTTTCACGCCTGGGATATGGCCGCCGGTGTCAATGAATGTGTAATCGATGCTTCCATCCCATCCTCTGGGGAACTGTCCATTAAACTCCGTTCGCTCCTCAGGAGTTGCGATTGAGCCCGAGTAAGTCTTTCTCTTTAAATCCAAAGCGAGTTGAACTTGATACCATTGGCCGGACCTGAGAGGCATAACCGAATCGCGGTGATCCTCGCTCCTTTTGAAAAATGCGCGGTCATTGAAACTCAGCTCGACAGCCGGATTTTGATGAGAGTGGCCGAGATGAAACCGCCACGAACCCTCCTCGTTGGACTCCTGCTTGTCACAACGAAAATCAAAGCACGCAAAGAGATGCTCGGTAACGGCGGCCTTCCAGTGATTTGTTAAAGTCTGGCCAAAGCCATTGTAACCTGCGCTGCTCGGCAGATGAATTCCGAGTTCACCGGGCGGAAAAATGTTGCGATACGGACTTTGTGATGCGGACGAGATTTTTACGACACTGCCAGGTCCCGGATGCCACGGTTTAACTGGCGCAGCACCGTCCTTTTGTAATTCGAAATCGCCGTCAAGGCCTGCCAGTTTTTCCAACCGAACGGATAGCGACTTAAGAGCCGCAGCGGGCGCTTCGGTCGACGTAAAAGAAATTGAGACTGGCTGGATGGGTAATTCCTGCACACCAATGTTGTCGATGTCGATGTCAGGAAGTAACCCAGAGCCCTGAGCACCGATTGCGACGAAGTTTATCGTTGCAGGGCCTGGCACAGAAAAGGGCTTGCCAGCAAATGTGGTTACCTTCCCAGGCAGGCCCACGGTGCCGGAAAACGTTTGCGTATCGAGATCAAGCGTGAGTTGCAGGTTGTGCCACTGACCTGGCTGGGGCAGCAGGATTTTTTCCTCACTGCGCCCGGCCGGAAACGAAATGGCATCGGAAGAGATCAGGACTTCGACCGCGGGCGGCCTCCCCTGAGATCCAAGCCACAGATGATGATGCCCACTGGCACCGTTTGTCGCGACGCGAAAATCGAGGTTCACATGGAGCAGACCGCGAGTTCGAAAGGGGTGAAGCATTTGCTCGAGGTGATAGCCATTGGTGCTCGCAGCCACATTGACGCCGACGTTGCCAAAGGCATGAAGATTCTTGAAAGGGCTTTGGGCTTGAGGCGTCACGGAAAGCGCACCTTCGTAAACCCAGGGCGGTACCAGCACACCCTTGCTCCCACCCGCAGCCGGGCGCTGTATCTCGAAATCGCCATCCAAATCGTCGAGCGAGCGGAGCAGAGCAGAAGGCTCGATGCCCATGGCCGCAATACGGTCCTCAAACGCGCGCCATTGTCGTTGTGACTCTTGTGGAGGAAGCAATGGCGACAGCACTCGAACCTTGGCCTTTTGCTCCGAGCCAGGAAATGCGTAGCGGGTGCTCTCGAAGATCCCGTAGAGGCCGTAATACTCGGACGAGGTAACAGGATCGTATTTATGATTGTGACAGCGCGCGCAGCCGAGGGTCAAACCCAGCACGCTTTGACCCAAAGTGTCAATCGTGTCCTGGATGGTCAGATGGTGATAGTTTTCCGAGTCAAAACCGAAACGACGCGAGATGGCCAGGAAGCCGGTAGCGGTAACCCGTTCAGCATACTTTTCATGCGGTCCTTGCTGCGCCAGCAGATCGCCTGCGACCTGTTCGCGGATGAATTGGTCGTAGGGCTTGTCCGCGTTGAAGGCATCGATCACATAATTGCGGTAGCGCCACGCGACAGGGACCGGATAGTCAGCGGTGTCTCCAGCAGTGTCTGCATAACGCACCACATCGAGCCAGTGACGCCCCCATTGTTCGCCATAGTGAGGAGAGTTCAGCAGACGGTCGACCACAGTCGCGAACGCTTCTGGCGACGGGTCGGCCAAAAAGGCATCAATCTCCTCAGGCGTCGGAGGCAGGCCAGTGAGATCAAACGTAGCGCGCCGAATCAGGGTTCGTTTATCAGCGGGCGCTGCCGGCTGGTGGCCGTTCGCCTCCAACTTCGCGAGAATAAAGGCATCAATCGAAGTGCGGGGCCAGGAAACGTTCTTCACCAGCGGCGCAGGAGGATTCTGAATGGGCTGAAAAGACCAATGGCTATTCGCGACGGCTGCCGGACCCGTCTTTAAATCCGGGTAAGGTGCGCCTATGTTGACCCAACGAACTAAATCCGCGATTTCCGTTTCGTTGAGCGTCTTGCTTCCCTGCGGCCCTCGGGGCATAGCCAGATCTTTGTCGGAGTGCCTAACAGCTTTGATAAGCAGGCTGCCCTCCGCGTCCCCGGAAATAATAGCGGGTCCTGAGTCACCGCCTTTGAGAATATCGTCGCGAGTATCCAGTCGGAGTCCACCTTTAAGCTTCTTCGCGTTTGCACTGTGGCAATCAAAACATTCCCTGATCAACAAAGGCCGTATCCGATTCTCGAACAGAACAGTGCCGTCAGCATCGTTCTGCGCCGCCGGAGAGGAAAGGGCGAGCAGTAAGGACAACAGTATCCAGGTTGCCAACCTGCGTGGGGCGCTGTGATGTATTCTGTCATCGAGAAGCTGAAGGGAATTGCAGAAGCAAACGGCCATGATCAGTTGGTCAGCGCTTTCGTTGAGATGTCGAATGACAGTCGCTTCAAACGAGCAGCTTCTTTACCACCTCGCCCGCGACATCCGTGAGCCGGAAATCGCGGCCTTGAAACCGAAACGTCAGCTTCTCATGGTCAATGCCAAGGCAATGCAGGACGGTGGCCTGGAAATCGTTTACGGTTACTGGGTCGGTTACTACGTTGTAACCTAACTCGTCAGTCCCACCGTGGGTGATGCCTGGTTTAATGCCGCCACCCGCCATCCAAATCGTGAATGCCTTCATGTGATGGTCCCGACCGTAGTTGCCGTTCGCCATATCACCCTGGTTCATCGGCGTGCGTCCGAATTCGCCGCCCCAGATGACGAGTGTATCCTCGAGCAACCCGCGCTGTTTCAGGTCACGAATGAGCGCGGCGGACGGGCGATCTACCGCCTGGCAGGCCTTCGTGATATCGGCGGGCAGGTTCGAGTGATGATCCCAGCCGCGATGGTAGAGCTGCACAAAACGGACGCCGCGCTCGACGAGTCTTCGCGCCAACAGGCAGTTATTGGCGAACGACGATTTTCCCGGCTCAGCCCCATAGGATTCGAGACTTTCCCTGGATTCCTTTTTGAGATCCATCAACTCCGGCACGCTGGTTTGCATCCGGTAAGCCATCTCGTAGGATTGGATGCGCGCATTGATTTCCGGGTCGCCCACCGCCTCCAGTTTCAACTGGTTCAGGTCGCGCACACCGTTGAGCAGACGGCGTCGGACTTTGTCATCCATTCCTTTGGGATTCGACACAAAAAGGATGGGTTCGCCTTGTGAACGAAACTCAACGCCTTGATGATTGCTCGGTAAAAATCCATTGCCCCAGTAGCGCGAGAGCAAGGGCTGGTCCTGTCCGAAACCCGAAGTGAGCACCACAAACGCGGGCAATTGCTGGTTTTCGCTTCCCAAGCCATAAGAGAGCCACGCACCCATGGTCGGCCGCCCGGCCTGGGTGTTGCCCGTTTGCATCATGGTGACACCGGGATCGTGATTGATGGCCTCGGTGTGGAGCGAGCGAACAATTGCGATTTGATCTGCCACACCGGAAATGTGCGGGAGCAGCTCCGAGATCTCAGCCCCGGATTTTCCATGCCGGCTGAACTTAAATTTGGTGCCTACGCAAGTGAGTTTCTGGCCCGCAAGCTGTGCGATGCGCTGGCCCCTGGTGAAACTCTCAGGCATTGGCTTGCCATTCAGGTCGATCAATTGCGGTTTGTAATCGTAAAGATCCAATTGCGAAGGGGCGCCCGATTGGAAGAGATAAATAACCCGCTTGGCGCGGGAGGCAAAGTGAAGCGGATTGATGACGCCGTGCGCCGGAAAAGGAAGAGACGCAGCCGCCGCGCTGCCCTTCTTGCTTGCCGCGAAGAGATCGCGATTGAGCAATGATGCCAGCGCCAGCGTGCCGAGTCCGCGAGCGGAACGGCCAAAGAAGTGGCGTCGTGTCATTGCCTGGAGGTGTTCGCTGTAAATCTGGGCGTTCATCTCAGTGATCATTCTCTTGTTATTGTTTCATCCAGGTTCAAAAGCACATTGGCGACGCCGGTCCAGGCCACCAGGTCCAGTTCGTTGAGCCCCTCCGCGCGGGTTGCCTCACCGGTGGCAAGCAGTTCCAAGGCGCCCTTTAAGTTATTGTGATAGGTTTCCAACATATCGGCATGGACACCTGCAATGACTTGTCTCTCTTTTGAAGTGGGCGGACGGGCCAGAACAGTTCGATAGGCAAAGGTAATTCGTTGATCCAGGTTGGCCCCGCCTTGCAACAGGATGCGCTGGGCCAGCATTTTTGCCGCCTCTACAAAGGTCTTCTCATTGAGTGTAACGAACGCCTGCAGCGGAGTACAGGTCACGCTGCGCTGCTCGGTGCAAAGGGCGCGGTCCGGCGCGTCGAAGGTCATAAGGGTCGGGTTCAAGACCGTGCGTTTCCACAGTGTATAGACACTGCGCCGATAAAGGTCCGCGCCTTTGCTTTCAACGTACGTGTTTCCACCAAACATCTTTTCCTCCCACAAACCAGCCGGCTGATATGGTTTTACACTTGGGCCGCCCGCTGTTCTTTTCCGATCGAGCAGGCCGGCATAATCCAGCGCGCAATCGCGGATCACCTCCGCGCTGAGGCGCTGTCGCGGCCCGCGAGCGAGCAGACGGTTGTTCGGATCTCGCTCGAGAAGTTCTGGAGTTGGCTTGGACGATTGCCGGTAGGTTGCAGACATCACGATCAGCTTCTGCATCGCCTTAATGTTCCAACCGCCGTCGATAAACTCGCGCGACAGCCAGTCGAGCAGATCGGGGTGGGATGGCAGTTCGCCCTGCGTGCCGAACTCATTGCCGGTCTTTACCAGGCCAGTTCCGAAATACAGAGCCCAATAACGGTTCACCGTCACCCGGGCAAGCAGCGGGTGTTGCGGGTCCACCAGCCACCTCGCCAGCGTAAGCCGGTTGGTCTTATCGGATGAAGGGAGCGCGGGCAAAACATGCGGCACGCCCGCAGTCACCTTGTCGCCTTTGGCTCGATAATCGCCGCGCACGCGAATCTGCGTCCCGCGCGGCTCAGCCATATCTTCCATCACTCGGATTGTCGGAATAGTTCCCTCGAGATCTTGCAATGCCTTTCGCGTCTCGGTCAATTTGGTGTTCACCTCCTTGACGGCTGGAACAAACTGTTCGCGATAATACTCTTTTAATTCTTTTTTCTCGATGTCTGTGGTCTGTGTGGGAACAGCGAACAAGGCCGACTGTACGTTGGCCGGCAGGCCCGCGAATTCTTCGAAACCGCTCTCAGAATTTGCAGCCAGCCGGAAGTGGCCCTGAACCTGTTGCGGCGTCGCAGATTCAAATTTGAGTTTTACCTTCAGACGTGTGCCGCCAAGGAAGCAGATTGGATTCCGTGCGACAAAAATTGCCTGCCGTTTGCCACGGAGCTTTTCGTCCTGGCCATCCACCGCCCAGCCGGTATCGGAGTTGTCATCCAGCGCTCCCTTCACGTTGAAATCCTTCTGATTGTAATCCGCGAACGCCTGAGCAAACTCGACGTGATAATTTGTCACCGGCTGATTTGCCGGGGCAAAGAGGAATCCATAGACGCCGCTGCCGTGATTCACCTTCAAAAGCAGGCTGTTCTCACCGGGCTTGAGAAAAATCATCAGTTCATCCGGGGCGGCGGCAACGCGACGAAAGACTTTACCGTTTTGGACTTTAGCCCCATTCAGCCACAATTGCATTCCGCCATCGCTGCCAATGGAGAAGCGAACGTAGCGCGGTGTTTTCACCGTGATCTTGCGATGGAAATAGGTCGCCTGAACCTCCCCTGAGAGCGGCTGTGCCGTGCCGTCCTTCCAGTCCGGTTTCTCCTGCCAGCGGAGTTTGTCTTCCTCGTAAGTCCTGGCAAAATCGAGATGGGTTTCATTGATGAATGACTTCTCTAACGCTTCCTTCGAAGAACCCGCTTTAAAAGGGCCCAGGGCGGACCATGTGCCCCATTGAATTTCACTTACCGACGATTCCCTGGAGGGGTTGGCGCTCTCGGCTTCAGCCTCGAATCCCGTTAGAATAAAATTGCCGTTCGTCCCCCGACTGGCTCCTTTGAATGGAAGACTGTCGTGGACCAAAGCTTCAAGCCGCAGAGCGGTGACTTCAGGCTGATCGGTTTCCAGGGAAACTTCATAAGTTTCCTTCGGCGCGTTTGTGCCCGTCGCGAGCACGGACTGGTCATCAAGCACTTGTAATTCAGCGCCGCTCCTGGCGGCAAAGACCACCGGTTTGAGAATATTCCAACCCTGATTAATCATCTTGCGCTGCTTCTCTTCCCAGGTCACCTGTTCCCGGGCCAGTATATCGTCCTGCTTGTCCAGCAGTTCTCTCCGATGCTTTTCAAGCGAGGCGATTTCATTCGTCAACTTCGAGAGTGATACGGATTGTTCAGGTGTGGGAACCTTCACAAAAGGCGGCGCGGGGTCGCTGTCGAGACCCTTTTCCGGGATGCGATTAAAGAAATCGTAGAGTTGATAATACTCGCGCTGGGTGAACTGATCATATTTGTGATCATGGCATTCGGTGCAGGCGATGCTTGAGCCGAGGAAGACGGTGCCGAAAGTGTTCACCCGGTCGGTCACGTATTTGTTCATGTACTCATCAGGATCGGCGCCACCTTCCGTGCTGCTCATGCCATTGCGATTGAAGGCAGTGGCGATTCGCGCTTCAAGCGTGGGATTTGAGAGCAGATCGCCGGCGAGTTGCTCGATGGTAAATTGGTTGAACGGCTTGTTCTCATTGAAGCACCGGATGACGTAATCGCGATACTGCCATACCGACCGCGGGACGTCCGCATGATAGCCGTCCGAGTCAGCGTAACGCGCGAGATCCAGCCATTGGAGAGCCATTTTTTCGCCAAAAGCTTGTGAAGCAAGCAAACGATCCACGACCTTCTCATACGCGCCAGGGGACTTATCGGCGAGAAAAGCATCGACTTCGCTGATGGTAGGCGGCAGCCCGGTCAGGTCGAAAGTCACGCGGCGAATCAAAGTTTCTTTACCGGCGGCCGGGGAGGGTTTTAGTCCCTCTTTCTCAAGTCGGGCGAGGATGAAATAGTCCATTCCGTTATGCGGCCAGCTCTTGTTCTTAACGAAGGGAAGCGCCGGCCGCTTTGGAGGAAGGTAAGCCCAATGCTCCATAAACTCTGCGCCTTGGGCAATCCATTGCTGGAGCAAATCAATTTGTTCCTTCTTAAGGCGTTTGCCGGTTTTCTTCGGCGGCATGCGCTCCTCATCATCCGTACTGGAAATGAGTTGCAGCAAGCGGCTTTTGCCAGTGTCACCCGGAACGATGGCGCGCGCACCCGATTCCAGCGTGGCCGATGCCTCCTGGCTTCTGTCCAGGCGCAGCCCGGCCTTGCGCTTGTTCTTATCCGGCCCATGGCAGGCGAAACAATTTTCAGAAAGAATCGGGCGTATGTCGTGATTGAAGTCGAGACGTCGCTGCCCGGTCACTGGCCGTGAGGGATTTTCAGCCAGTGAAGCGGCAGCTTCGGATACCCCAAGAGCAATCCCCAAAAATCCTGGCAACCAAAACCGACTTCGCTTCGTGCGCATTTAATGATGATTAGATCCAGCTTTGACCGAGCCTGTCCACGAATTGCTCCGGGGATATCGCTGAGATTGGGCTTCGTTTTTGACTTTGTCCAGCAGTTTCGGGCTAATCATGACACGGCCCGAAAAGCACGGCAAGGATTGGGAAATGCAAGCAGAGTCGTCCGTTTGGAGTGTCTGACCAGGCTGGACAAGGTGTGAGAAGGTAACGTAGAGTAAAACTCAACCCGCCAATCATGCGCGCCTTGCTCATACCGAACCGCAGGACAGCGTTTACGTTAATTGAATTGCTTGTGGTGATCGCGATCATTGCGATCCTGGCCTCCATGCTGTTACCCGCACTGGCCAGGGCGAAGGAAAGGGCTAAGATTGCCAAATGTGTCAGCAATGAAAAGCAAATCGCCCTAGGCTATATCTTATACGCCGGCGACCAAAGCGACTACCTGCCTGTGGCCGGCAGTCCAGACTTGGCACAGGGAACGGGGTGGGTGGCGCCGAGCCGATGGTTCCTGGAGATCAGTCCCTACATTTCTACGGGGAGCGAAACCAATTACACCCAAATGGTTGCCAAAGACAAGGTGGTGGCTTGCCCCTCCGCACAGATTGCCAAAGCGATTCCCACGAATGTGCCTGGTTACCAGGGTTATGGCGGCTATGGACATAACTATGCCTATCTCGGATATACCCCCGATGATCGGAAGAAACTCTCTATTGTAACCAAGCCTGTGGAGACATGCATGAATGGCGATGGTCTGGATCCCACCCCAGTGATCCAGTGGTGGGAACTCGGATATCTGTACCCGCCAGCGGTTGCCGCACAACCACCCCCGATGAAATACATCCGTCATGGCAACGGCGGCAATTACGCATGGGTGGACGGACACGTTGCGATGACCACCTGGAAAATCATGTCCGCAGGTGCAAACGGAAAACAGGATTGGTACTACCGACCTGCACCTTAGTGTGAAACGAGGATTCACTTTGATCGAACTGCTGGTGGTGATCGCCATCATCGCCATTCTGGCTGCCATGCTTCTGCCGGCGCTCGGCGCTTCCAAAGAGCAAGGGCGCAAGACGCGTTGCGTCAGCAATGTTCGGCAAATGGTTTATTCCTCCTTGCTTTACTGCGACGACAACAAAGGTTTCCTCGAGCAGGGCTGGACTGGTTCCCTATCGTGGGACCAACTGGTACTGAGCTACGGTTGTCCAACTAATCTACTGATCTGTGCCAGTCACAAACAAGGTTCCCGGCATTATTGGGTAAACGGCAATATTGACGACAGTCACTTGAACTACGGGGATCTCAACCAAACGGGCGTGATGAGCTTCGGATTTTCCGTGCGGCCAGAGTCGATTCCCCGGCCATCCGACACGGTTGCTTTTACCGAAATCCGCAATCAAGACGCGAGTTATGCATATGGCGGAGTTTCCGTGCCCGGCAGTGCCTGGGCGTCCACACTTTATGCATATGAGGATGCGTTCATTCTGCAATACCGGCACCTGAAGAAAGAAACGATTGCATTTTGCGACGGCCACGTGGAGTGCCTGAAATCCAATATTTTGCTCGGGCCGCTGGATGCTCAGGGAAAACCAACGCTTTACAAATTTTATCGGGTAAAGATGTAGAGGTCATCGAGCTTAAAGTTTCGAACGAGTTGATCCTGGTTTTAGTGATCGATCAATTTAAACAACTCTTCGAAAAACAGTTTCATCGCACTCCATGAACGCTGATCGGCAAGCGCGTTATAGGCCGCGCCTTTGGAATTATCATTGCCAGCATTCCAGTCAGTGAAAGAGTGAACGGCGCCGCCGTACGCAACTAATTGCCAATCCACCTTTGCCTGGCGCATTTCCTCCTCGAAAGCCGCAACTTCTTTAGGCGGAACGTTGGGGTCATCCGCGCCGTGCAAAGCGAGCACTTTGCATTTTATATTTTTCGCCTCATCCGGTTTAGGAGAACTCAAACCTCCATGGAAACTAACAACACCAGAGACTTCAGCGCCACTGCGCGCCAACTCCAAGACCGTCGTCCCGCCGAAGCAGTAGCCAATTCCGGCAATCCGCATTCGGTCGGTAAGTTCGTGCCTGGTCAGGACCTCCAGCGCCGCGCGAACCCGTGCTCGCAACAGGGTGCGATCAATTTTATATTTGCCCGCTTCCGCGGCCGCAGCCTGCATCGTCTGAGGGCGAACGCCTTTTCCGTAAATGTCCGCCGCAAAAACGTTATATCCAAGCCGAGCCAGCATTTCAGCCCGCTTTTTCTCGTAGTCACCCAAACCTTTCCATTGATGAACCACAAGGACTGCGGGCCGCTTGCCCTGAAGTGCGTCATCGTAAACAGACAACCCCTCCAGGACTACACTGCCCTCCTTATACTCCACCGTTTTGAAAACAATTTCGCTTTTGGCACTCAAGGCCGCGATGATCAGAATTATAGTAACAAATACCTTTTGCATGTCCTAATAACTATCATGGCTCGGGTCAAAAGGGTCGCGTAAGAATTGGTGTGTAAAAAGAAAAGAGTGGGTGTATCTGGGTTTTAACAATGAAAAACAAAACCTTGAACCTTAAGAAAGGCGATACACCCGTGAGAGCAAGCGAAGCCCTCGT
>Ga0157375_10000070_pt1 | contig 108417 bp, 92 predicted proteins | sample M35metaG_FD_115311 | JGI IMG/M metagenome (GOLD analysis project Ga0157375, IMG submission 115311) | Miscanthus rhizosphere microbial communities from Kellogg Biological Station, Michigan, USA - M3-5 metaG | ecosystem: Host-associated > Plants > Roots > Rhizosphere > Soil | place: USA... | reverse complement strand
TGCCAGGCCCAATGCTGCTTGCCATCACTAGCCAAAGTCTTTTGGCCGGCCGGCGTTGTTCGAGGATCTGGCGCCCCCATTTTCACCCAGGCAGTCAAATCAGCAATTTGGTCATCCGGGAGTTTTTTTCCTTTCGGAGGCATTTGCAAATCGGGGTCCCTGTAATTGATTGCTTTGATGAGCAGGCTTTTGTCCGGGTCACCCGGTAAGATAGCCGGGCCTGATTCGCCACCTTTGAGAAGAGATTCCCTGGTATCGAGCAATAGCCCGCCTTTGACTTTTTCAGCCTGTGAGCTGTGACATTTGTAACAATTCTCCGCAAGGACAGGGCGGATTTTGGTTTCAAAGAATTGGGTTTGGCTTGGAGTGAGGTCAGCCGCAGATAGGAGCGAAGCCGAAGTGGTGAAAAGCACCAGGCACAAGGATCCAGGCTGCGGAGAAACTTTTCTGGATGTTGATTGGTGCCTGGAGTTTCTCATGCGATCACATTCTTCACAACTTTCCCTGCAACATCCGTCAGACGAAAATCGCGGCCATTGTAACGATACGTCAGTTTTTCATGATCGAAACCGAGCAAGGAAAGAATGGTCGCGTGCAAGTCATGAATATGGACTTTGTTTTCGACGGCGGCTGCGCCGAATTCGTCCGTGGCCCCGTAAACCATGCCTCGGCGGACGCCGCCACCTGCCAGGATTGTGGTGAAGGCCTTCGCGTTGTGGTCTCGCCCAGGATTGTCGTTGCCGTTCCGGTCGCGAACAGGTTTCCGCCCGAATTCGCCGCCCCAAATGACGAGTGTCCTGTCGAAGAGATTACGTTGCTTCAAGTCCCTGATGAAAGCAGCTAGAGGCTGGTCGATTTCTTTTGCGCGCTCAGGCAGCCGGTCTTCGATATCCTGATGGTGGTCCCAGCCACCGGCCCAAACCTGCACAAAACGAACTCCCCGCTCAATGAGCCGGCGCGCGATGAGCATCTGATTGCCTTGCGAGCTGCGTCCATAGAGCTCGCGCGTTTCTGCCGATTCTTTGTTCAAATCAAAAGCGTCCGTGGCCTCGGTTTGCATTTTGAACGCCATCTCGAAAGCTTGCAAGCGAGCTTCGAGTTGCGCCTCTTTTTGCAAGTTTTGGCTGTGCAGTTCATTCAATTGATGAACGAGATCCAGTTGCCGCCTCTGTTCGGTTAAGGGCGTGTATTCGTTTCGAATATTTTTGATGAGCTGGTTGACCGCGGTGACTTTCGTGTTGACGCTTACCCCCTGGTATACGCCCGGTAAAAACGAAGACTGCCAGTTCGAGCTGCCGCCGGGAGGTGTACCGCCGGGGCGGAGCGAAATGTAGCCGGGCATATTTTGATTCTCGGTGCCCAGTCCATATAGAACCCAGGAGCCAATGCTTGGTCGCGCAAGCCGGGTCGAGCCGGTGTTCATGAAAACGGTCGCGACCTCGTGGGCGGGAATATCTGTGTACATCGAGCGAATCACCGCCAGGTCATCCACCAGTTCGCCGAGCTTCGGAAAAACTTCGCTGACTTCAATTCCCGATTTGCCTTTCTTTACGAACTTGAACGGTGATGCCATCGCGACGCCATCGTAACCGGGAATGGATTTGCCATCATATTCGGTCAGCTTTGGTTTCGGGTCCCAGGTGTCTACGTGCGAAGGAGCGCCTTGCGCGAAAATATGAACGACGTGTTTGGCCTTCGCTGGAAATTGAGGAGCGCGGGGCGTTAATGAAGCAATGGTTTCTGCTCGAGCAGCCGCGCCGCCAAAACTTTCACCGAGCAAACCGGCCAGACTCAATGCGCCAAAACCCATGCCGGCACGCTGTAGAAACTGGCGTCGAGTGATGAAAAGGTCCTTTAAGCTTGGTGAATGGTCCCGGATAAACTTGTTGTCCGTGCTCATACTGATATTACTACCATAAAAAGACGTGTAAAACGACCATCAGGTTTCCGATTTCTTGCAGGTTCAATGCCAATTGAAACAAAGTATTTAAAAGGTTGCTGCCAATCCTGCGGCGGCCATATCGAATATCCAGCCGAAGCGGTCGGAACGACCATTGATTGCCCGCATTGTGGAAAGCAAACCGAATTGTTTCTGGCTGTGCCGGTAGACGAGCCAACCATACCGCGGAGCACGATTGTCTGGACGGTCGCCACGGTGCTGATGTTATTGGCAGGGTTGTGGGGAGCATTGGCGGCATTGAAACGCGCTGAAACAAAAGTGGCCCAGAAGCGGGAAGCGGCTGATTCGACCGCCGCTGTGATGCAAAGTCCGCAATCCGCGGAAGCGCCCGCCCCATCCGGAATTGCTATCAAGGCTGGCTTCCGCTCCTCAGCGATAACCCTGGAAAAAAATCCCGGCAGCTCTGTGGTGTACGCTGTGGCAACACTTACCAACACCGCTGCTCGTCAGCGCTTTGGGGTGAAAGTTTTCTTGGATCTCCTGGATGAAACAGGAAATAAGGTTGGTGAGGCAACTGATTACCAGCAATTGATTGAGCCGGGAGGTCAATGGAGTTTTAAAGCATTGGTGATGGCGCCCAGGACGGCGAGTGCCAAGATTGCGTCGATTAAGGAGGAGCGGTGATATGTTAGGAAGGGCTCCCGTGAAACATCAACCCAGCTCCAAAGTACTCGCGCCTGGTTGGTGATAGGTGAGTAGAATTGATTCTTATCGAGCCTTTGATTTTTCGTATTCGGCCATTGCCTTGGGCATGAAGGCTTCAAGATCCTGAATACGCCGGCCATGCGAAGGATGGGTGGAAGCGAACTCGGGTGGTTGCGCACCACCGGCGGTGCTCATGCGTTCCCAAAACGAGATCGCTTCATGAGGATCGTATCCGGCCCGGGCCATGTACAGCAGACCCATTTCATCGGCTTCGGTTTCATGTTCTCGGCTGAATGGAAGAATCAAACCGTACTGCGCACCCGCGCCCAAGGCGGCCATAATGGTTTGTCGCTGCTGTGGATCCATATTTCCCATGGAAAAATTTGCGCCAACCAGGAGGGTTTGTGCGAGACTGGAACGCAGCAACCGTTGCGATCCGTGGCGCGCCACCGCGTGAGCCATCTCGTGCCCCATAACAGCGGCCAAAGCCGCTTCAGTTTTCGTGAAAGGCAGGATCCCGGTGTAAACGACAATTTTTCCACCAGGCAAACAGAACGCGTTGACCTGAGAACTGCGAAGCAGGTTCACCTGCCAATTGAAATCTTTGGCAGCGGTTCCCGTGGCAGGAGCGAGCCGTTGCGCCACTCGAACCACCAGGTCGTGTTCCGGACCGCTCTGGACTACTTCAGCCTGCGAGAGCACCTCGCGATAGCTTTGAAGCCCGAGTTGCTCCTCTTTTTCGGATGAAAGCGCAACGCGCGTGGCGCGCCCGGTTTCCGGATTGACCACCTTTTCGGCGCTGCAGTATTTGAATCCTGCGATTAATGCCGCAATCAGCAGCGGCCAAATGACAAAATGACGACGTTGCATAACCTTAAATTCCCTTTCTTCCCAAGCTAATCATTCATAGAAGGATTATGCAATGGTTGCGCGGCGGGGTGTAATCCTTATCGGGACAGTTTCGGTACCGTGTTTCATCTGGCTCTCCACACATTTGCTATCGCCTAGTAACGCCGGCTATTAAAAGGCAGGAACTGCACCGGTTGCGTCTTTCGGAAGACATTCGGGAAGGTGCTGGAGCATGTCGAGCAACATTTGGGCGGTGGGAGGCTTGACCAAATAGGCTTTCGCGCCAAGTTCCCGGGCTCGTTTACGGTCCGAGTCCTCGGGAGAGGAGGTCAGCACGAAAACGGTGATCTCCTTTACCTTTGGCTGGATGCGCATCCACTCCAAAACCTGAAATCCACTCAGGAATGGAAGTTTGAGATCGAGAAAGATGCAGCGAGGAAGCGGGAAGGCAGCCCGGTCGGCATATCTGCCGGTACCGCTGAGATAATCCACGACGTCCTGACCATTGATGGCGACATGGATGGGTGGCTGAAGACCAGCCTTCGCCATGGCGCGTTTCATGAAGTAAACGTCGTTTTCATCATCCTCAACGAGGAGAAGGTCGCACTTGATCGGACTCATTTGGTTTCGGGAGCGCGATCGAGCTCGATCCAGAAGATGCTGCCAGTCATGCCGTCGGATTTGACGCCGACGGTGCCACCCATTTTTTCGACAGCCTTACGGACGATGGCAAGGCCGATGCCCGTGCCTTCGTATTCTTTGTTCTGGTGGATGCGCTCAAACATTCCGAAAAGCCGATTCTGGTACTCGGGTTTTATCCCGATTCCATTGTCCTGGATCGAAAGGCGCACATGGCCGTCGCAGGCCTCGGTCCAAACATGAACTCTGGGTTGAATGCCGGGAGCGACAAATTTGACGCCATTGGCAAGGAGGTTTGAAATGACTTGAGTGAGTGAGGGTTCGTGGGCGAGAACGGGCTGGAGCGGGTGACGAATGAAAACCTGGGCGTTGGGCGGCTGCAGGTTGTCGTACTGCTGAATGATGTCCGCAACGAGTCTGTCCACTGCGACTGGCTGCATAAAGGTTTCCAACCGAGCAAGGCGGGAGTAGGTGAGAACATCGTTAATGAGACGTTCCATGCGATCTCCGGAGCGGACGATGCGACCAAGGCGCTCGCGTCCATCATCATCCAACATTCGGTCGTGGGCGTAATCCTCCAAAAGAGTGGCGGCGTAGCCTTTCATAGCGCGAATGGGGGAGCGGAGGTCGTGGGAAACGCTATAAGAGAATTCTTCCATCTGCGAGATTGCGCGTTGCAGAGAGGCTGTGCGCTCTGAGACACGCTTCTCCAGATCAGCATTGGCGGCAGAGAGCGATTGCCTTGCCTGGTTCAATTCGTGTTCCATGCGTTTGCGGTGGGTGATGTCGCGGGCGACCTTCGAAGCACCGATGACGGTGCCGTGTTCGTCTTTGACCGGGGAAACGGTGAGGGAAATGTCGAGGAGAGTGCCGTCTTTATGTCGACGAAGGGTCTCAAAGTGGTCAATGCGTTCACCGCGGCGCAGCCGGGCGAGGATGCCAGGTTCTTCGCTCTCGCGATCAGGCGGGACGAGCATGGCAACCGGTTTGCCAATGGCTTCCGCCACGGTATAGCCAAAGAGCCTTTCTGCGCTTCCATTCCAACTGGTGATGATGCCGTCCAGGTTCTTGGTAATGATTGCGTCATCTGAAGACTGGACAATCGCCGCCATGAAGCGTAGAGCTTCCTGCGAATCTTTCTGAGCGGAGATATCCCGGGCGACTTGAGAGGCGCCGATAATTTTCGCCCGGTCGTCTTTCACCGGGGAAACGGTGATCGAAATGTTGAGGAGTGTGCCTTCCTTGCGTTGGCGAACGGTTTCATAATGCTCGATGCGCTCTCCCCGCCGAATCCGGGCGAGGATGGCAGGTTCCTCGTCGCTTCGATCTGGCGGGACGAGCAGTGCTACAGGTTTCCCGACGACTTCCTTTGCAGTGTAGCCGAAGAGCCTTTCGGCGGTCTTGTTCCAACTGGTGATGATGCCGTCAAGGTCCTGGGTAATGATGGCGTCATCCGAGCAGTCCACCACCGCAGCCATGAAACGCTCTGCGTTTCGCAATTCGTTAATTGAGGAACGCGAAAGATCGGTTGATGTCATCCGGGAAGCAGGAGTCTGCTTCAGTCGTAAGATAAGCAATCCTATTGTCGAGGTAGATGGGGTGAAAGCCCCGCCAGGTTAAGGCAGGGCCTTATTGGACGATGGTTTCTTCAGCTCAGAGTCAGAGCGCGAAGCAGTGAGAACGAGCGGGACTGCGGCGGCTTACCGAAGGCCTAATGAAATGAGAAGGCGCGTCCATGGCCCAATCCGCCAGTTTGACAGTTGCAAGTGCCTGTGTTTCTTGCAAAAGTGCGCGCTACAAATCGTCATCTGATGAACGGTGTTAGCACAAAAACTCAGTTCCATCCGCTTCCAGACACGACCGACCGTTCTTCGTACAAATGGTGGGTTGTGTTCATGCTTTGGTTCGTTTGCTTTTTCAATTATGCCGATCGGCAGTCCATTAATTCGGTATTCCCCCTGCTTGAGAAACAATTTCATTTCGACAAAGTGCAGCTCGGCCTTATCGGTTCTGTTTTCGCCTGGGTTTACGCCGGGTTCGCTTTGCCGGCGGGCCTGGTGGCAGATCGATTTCGGCGCAAGAATGTCATTCTGGGCGCCTGCGTGGTGTGGAGTATTTTTACCTTGGCAACCGCGTGGTGCAACAGCTTCAGCGGTTTTCTCTGGGTTCGGGCTCTGACGGGGTTGGGGGAAACTTTGTATTTTCCGGCCGTCATGTCGCTCTTAAGCGATTACCACAGCAAAAACACCCGGTCTCGAGCCCTTTCATGGCATCAATCAGCGGTTTACGCCGGCACAATCCTGGGAAGCTGGATGGCGGCAGTGCTCGCAGAAAAAATGGGCTGGCAAGTCCCATTTTTTCTCTTTGGGCCGATTGGTATTATCCTGGCTTTGATTCTTCTGGCTTGTCTTCGGGAACCCAAACGCGGCGCGGCGGATTCGGGAGACGATGCGGCATTGGCTGCTCATGCACCCGGCGCATCCTCGCTGCCTGTCAAGGAAACGCTGGCAATTATATTCCGTACACCGGTAGTGCTGCTTCTCATGCTCGCGTTTCTTGGCGCTAATTTCGTCGCGGTCATCTTTCTGACCTGGACGCCGACCTTTCTGAAAGAAAAGTTTGGATTCACGCTTGGCGCAGCGGGGTTAAGCGGGACACTGTACATTCACTTGGCCAGTGCGCTGGTGGTGCCTGTAGCCGGTCTTTTAGCGGATCGCCTGGCTCGCCGTTATCCTGCCGGCCGCATGATGGTGCAGGCGAGCGGTTTGATTGTTGGCGCCTTATTTGTGTTTCTCGTCGGTAGTACTGGCAGTAAAACTACTTTAATTCTGGCCATGACTTTATTCGGGCTGTGCAAAGGGTTTTATGACTCGGGTATTTTCGCCTCGCTTTATGATTCGATTGAACCTCGCGCTCGCGGCACGGCGGCCGGTTTGATGAATACGGTAGGTTGGGGAGGCGGCGCCCTTGGTCCGCTTTTCGTTGGATGGGCTTCGAAATATGGAGGGAAACCTACCGCGGTGGAAAATATGAGCGATGCGATTGCTTTTGGAGGGGTCATTTATCTGGCAGCGGCTGCGTTGGTTGTTGTCGCAATTCTTTTGTTCAATAAGCGTTCCAAGCTTGCCACGGCTTCTCCAGCCCCGTCCTGATCGCCTGGAGAACACCAGTTTGATTCACATGATGCGCACAACGAGCCACCGCTTTACTCTTGCTTCCGTCCGCATTCAAAACGTTGCTCTTTTGCATGTGCTGTTCATTTGGTTCATTACAAGCGGATGTTCCATCCGTCACTATGCGTTGAATAAAGTAGCTGACGCACTGGCCCAGAGCGGAACGACGTTTTCCAGCGACGATGATCCGGAATTGATCAAAGCAGCTGCGCCATTAAGTCTAAAATTGATGGAAGCGATTTTGGAGGAGAGCCCATCAAACCAGGGCCTTCTCACCGCCGCCGCAAGTGGTTTTACCCAGTATGCTTTTGCTTTTGTTCAAGAGGATGCCGACGAACTGGAATCCACCGATTTGGTCGCGGCCGAGGCATTGCGCGTACGAGCCCGACGCCTTTATTTTCGAGCGCAGAGATATGGCCTGCGCGGTCTGGAAGTCCACTATCCGCCATTCACCAGGAATTTGCTCCTCAATCCAAAGGCGACCGCACTTCAGGCGACAAAGAAAGAGGTGCCTTTACTTTATTGGACGGCTGCAGCCTGGGCATCGATCATTTCTCTTTCCAAGGACAACCCGAACTTGGTTGGAGAAATTCCAGCGATGGAAGCGCTAATTGACCGAGCTCTCGAACTCGATGAAGGTTATGCGAATGGTTCCATTCACACATTTCTAATCACCTACGAAATGATTCGGGCCCGGGCCGTTGGCGATCCGGCCGTGCGGGCTCGAAAACATTTTGTGCGGGCAATGGAGCTTTCACATGGTACTGACGCATCGCCTTTGGTCGCCCTGGCTGAAGCTGTGACCATCCAATTACAGGATCCAAAGGAGTTTGAATCTTTGCTAACCCGAGCGCTGGCGATCAATCCCGATGCCCACCCGGAAAACCGGCTGGTCAACCTTGTCATGCAGCGCAGAGCCCGCTGGCTTCTGGGGCGCAAATCGGAATTATTCCTGACGAATGCGCCGTAGCACCTCTGCCAAAAGCGCCGGTAGAAATGTGTTTGCCCGCGCGGGAGTTATTTTGCTGGCTTCTGCATGGTTGTGCTGGGGAAGCGTGCCTCCAGAACTCCAAGTCGGGATTGCCGGCCATGCTTTCGATCATCTCGGAGCCATTGGAAATCAGGCGGAGGCAGCGGCGGAAAGCGGGGCCAATATCATTTATGTGACAGGCTTGGGCACATTTGGCTATCAGGGCCTTCCCACGCCCGTGGAAATCATTAAAGAAACAAAGGCAACCCGGGCCTATTTAAGCAACGCCAGGCGTCGCGGCATTTCGTTGGCAATCGGTTACATTTGCGCTACCTCGATCGTCAATCTGGGAGCCTTTGACAAAAATTGGCCAGCCCAATTCAGGAGCGACTTTCGTTCGCCACCTTCCGATTGGAGGCAGCAAGACGAAAATGGCGCGCCGTTGCCATCCTGGTATGGAGGTGACTATCAACCCGCGTGCATGAACAATCCTGATTGGCGCTCTTACGAACGAGGGATAGTCCGACTCCAACTGGAAGGGGGTTGTGACGGGGTGTTCTTTGACAACCCAACCGTGCATCCGAAAGGGTGCTATTGCCCCCACTGCATGAACCGGTTCGAAAACTTTGCCCGAAAAGAAGGATTTGATATCGAGCAGAAGTCCGAATCTCGTATCGGCGCACTGCGCGCGTTCGCCCGAAAAAATCCGAAGCAATTCCTGCGATTTCGTTGCACGATCGGACGCGATTTCCTGAAGGAAATGCGTGAGTTTGCCCGCACCATCAAACCAACCGCTCTGATTACAGCCAACAACAGTCTTAATTCCGCTGATGTGCTTTTCTCACAATCCCGAACCTACGCGTATAATATTTCCGAATTAAGCCGGGCGGAAGATTTCGTCGTGGTTGAAGATATGTCGAGTCAACCGCGAATACTTCCCAAGGGGCAAGTCATCGAGTATAGCCCGACTTACAAACAGCTTCATGCCATCAGTCACGGAAAGCCAATCGTCGCTGTGACGCTGGCGGAGGCTGATTATCATACGCCACCCTTTCTTGTCCGGCTTGCCATGGCAGAGGCTGCGGCGAATGACGCTTCTTATCTCTCATGGCCGACGTGGCCGGAGAGTGAGCGGGCACAAATGATTCGGGCGATCCGACCGCAGGCCGATTTCTTGCGGCAAAATGCCGGGTTTTTCGAAAATGCATCCGCCCGAAATGATGTCGTCTTGCTGTTGCCTTTTGAAAAATGGCTTGTAACTGAACGTTGTGAGGCCTCGCGGGTCGCCAAAGAACTGAGCCGTGCAAATGTGCAATTCGAAGTTATCTCGGATGAGACATTGGCCGGGGTCGAACAGACAATCTTCGAAGGCAAGTTTCCTGCAAACTCAGTTCAACCAATTCCAAAAGCATTGCGCCGAGCAAAAGTGTTTCTCGTCGAGTCTCTCTCTGACCTCGACTCAGGCCAATTAAAACTCGTGAAGCAATTCACTCGGCAAGGCGGATCCGTAATTGCCACCAAAACTGGAGATTGGATGAACCAGTGTCAGCAAGCCGTCGGACAGCCGTCCGTGGAAGTGCGGGGTGCGCCAGCCGTTCGCGCCATTGTTCGCGATCAGCCGAGCCGGATCGTAGTTCACCTGCTGAATCTGGACGTACAGCGGATTTCTTCATCGCAAGAAAGGGTCACACCAGTGGAAAATTTGCGCATGGCTGTCCGCGTGCCATTCAGAAATGTGCGTTCGGTCCGTGCCCTCAGTGCGGATGCAGGGGGAACGTTTAATTCATTAGCCTTTTCGCGCTCTGAAAAAGGGGACGGTAATTTGGTGGAAATAACGCTCCCTCGCCTGGAAATTGCAGCTTTACTGATCATTGAATGAACCCGTCGTCACGAGCCCTTGCAATTCTCGGCTGCTTCTACGGGATAATAGGAATTCACGCTGCCGACCTTGCCTCACTACCCGAGTTGCCAGCCGGGCATCTCAAACAACCTGCGGCCGACTGGCTCCTGGTTCGGGGTGGTTTCAAAGCCGGTCTTTACCGCTCCACAAATGATAAGGAGCTCATCTTATCAAACGGATTGCTTCGCCGCCATTTTCGGCTCTCACCCAATGCGGCCACGGTTGCGCTGGATGGCGTTTCCACTGGCGAGTCGCTGCTTCGCTCCGTTCGCCCGGAAGCAATGGTGCAACTCGATGGAAAACGTTTCGCAGTGGGAGGACTTGCTGGGCAGCCAGTCCATAATTACCTAAAAAAAGAGTGGGCAGAAAACCTCACCAACCAACCCGGGTCATTTCAATTTACTGGTTTTGAAACGCGACTAACACAAGAGCGGTTTCCGTGGAAAAAGCGGCCAGAGTGGATGCCGTCGGATCTGCCGTGGCCGCCGCCAGGCGTGGGATTGGTTCTGAATTTCAAATCCCCGGCGAACGAGCCGGATGTCACGGCGCAGGTGCACTACGAGCTTTACGATGGCATTCCTCTTTTGTGCAAATGGCTGACGGTGAGCAGTGCCGGAGCGGCTGTCCGCCTGGATGGATTCAAAGCAGAAATCCTTGCTGCCACAGAAGCGGAGAGCGCAGTGGAAGCAAATCCTCAATGGGAACTGCCAAACATTCATGTCGAGACCGACATGGCATTTGCCGCTATGAACGCCAAAGGCGCTTCGCCGACCGTAGCCTGGGCGGCCGATCCCTCCTATGAAACCCAGGTACATTACGAGAAACAGACTCCTTGTCTTCTGGAATGCAGTCCGCCGATTGGTCCGGCGCAAGTGATCGAGCCGGGAAAACCCTTTGAATCGTTCCGCATTTTTGAACTGCTGCACGACACGACCGATCGTGAGCGCAAAGGCCTTCAGCTCCGCCGCATGTATAGAACTATCAGCCCCTGGGTTACGGAAAATCCGCTGATTTTCCACGCTGCCAGCGCGCGAGAGGATCTGGTCCGCAAGGCTATCGACCAGGCAAGCGACGTCGGATTCGATATCGTGTTAATGACGTTCGGTTCGGGTTTCAACATTGAGAACACGAACACTGAATACATCGCCACCTATCGCAAACTCGCGGATTATGCGGCCACAAAGAAGATCACTCTCGGTGGATACTCTCTGTTGGCCAGCCGCTCCGTTAGCCTTGAGGATGATGTGGTCAATCCCAGGACAGGAAAGCCGGGCGGATTTGCCAGGTTCGGAAACTCACCTTGTCTCGAATCCAAATGGGGGCAGAATTATTTTACAAAGCTGCGCGATTTTCACGAGCAGGCGCATTTGGGAGTCTTTGAAAACGATGGCTCATATCCAGGGGATGCTTGCGCCTCGACCAACCATCCTGGGCATCGAGCTTATGAAGACTCGCAGTGGAACCAATGGCTCAGCATCACACGGTTTTATGGCTGGTGCAGGGCCCGAGGAATTTACCTGAACGTGCCTGACTGGTATTACCTCACCGGCTCGAGCAAGTGCGCCATGGGTTATCGCGAAACCAACTGGTCACTTCCCCGCGCCGAGCAGGAGATCATCGAACGTCAGAATATATTCGACGGAACCTGGACCAAAACTCCTTCCATGGGTTGGATGTTTGTTCCGTTGATGGAATATCAGGGAGGCGGAGCCGCAGCTACGATCGAACCACTAAAAGACCATCTGGATCACTATCAGCAGCGATTTGCCAATCTACTGGGGGCCGGAGTGCAGGCCTGTTATCGGGGTCCGCGGCTTTATGACACCGAAGAAACGCGCGCGGTGGTCGCCAGGTGGGTTGCCTGGTATAAAAAATATCGCGCGATTCTGGACTCCGACATCATTCACGGTCGCCGCGCCGATGGACGGGATGTCGATTGGATTCTTCATGCGAACCCAACACTGCCCACATGCGGACTGCTCATGGCATACAATCCGCTCTCGACGGCGATCGAACAGGAGCTGCGTGTCAACCTCTACTATACCGGCCTTACGAATCAAGCCGTGGTCCGCGAACAGGAAGGTCCCAACAAAACCCTGACCCTCGACCGTCAATACAATGTTGTTCTCCCAGTGAAACTGCCAGCTCGGTCATCGAGTTGGTTTGTCATTACGGGCAACGAAAAAAGTCGCTGATGATTAGCCACCTCACCCATCCAGAGACCACCCTGCGCGATAGGTTCGGCGCAGCAGCTTGTTTGCTTCCGGGTTGTCCGTAATCTCGCACGAGGCGGAGTCATAAGAAATCTTCTTCCCGACACGATAAGACACCAGCCCCAGTAGCATGGTTTCAATCATCGGGCCGGCATAGTCGAAGTTGCAGGAGGTCTTGAGGTCGCCCTTGCAGGCGTTGATCCACTGTTTTTGAAAGTTTCCCATGCGTGGGATTAACGCTTCCTTCGCGCGCGGTTTATAATAGGTCAAATCAGCCTGGTTGCCTTGAGGGTAGAGCGCGCGCGAGTTGAAATCGGCGATCAAAAAACCTTTGCTGCCCTCGAACATCGCGCCGTGATCGATGCTTTTGAGGTCGATGAAGCGCGCTGGAGATTCCGGCATCGCGCCACCCTGGTACCAGGAAAGGCGAATTGCTGGACGCCACTCATTGGCGGGAAAATCGAAATGAGTTTCCAGCTTTACCGGGGAGACGTCAGGATTAACCGGCTCGCCTTTGCCTTCAGCGGATACAGGCAAGTTCGCGTCGATGGCATTCCACGCTAAATCCATCGTATGGCTGCCCATGTCGCCTACCTGGCCGCTGCCGAAGTCCCAAAACATGTTCCAGCTCAAACAATTTGCTCCAGGACCTCCCGAAAAGTACCCGGGATTGTAAGGGTGCGCGGGCGACGGTCCGAGCCAAAGATCATAGTGAAGAGTTTTCGGCGGCTCCCCTTGAGCAGGCAAATACCCTGACCGCGGAAGCTTGCGATTGCCCCAGGCGCAAACCTCGACCAGGTCACCAATTGCGCCGTCCCTTACCATTTCACGCACGCGATTGAAATTCTCATGCTCGTGCCGTTGGGTCCCTACCTGGGTGGCGAGTTTGTTTTTGTTTTTAAGGTAGGTCGCTCGCACAACGCGAGCCTCTTCGACGCTATTAGCCAGCGGCTTTTCGCAATAAACATGTTTGCCTCGGTTCATTGCCCAATTCGCGATGAAGGCGTGCGTGTGGTCCGCGGTACAGCAGACGACTGCATCGATATCCTTTTGTTCGAGACACTCGCGCCAATCCACATACTGTTTGGCTTTAGGAGCATTTAATTTCTCAACCCCAAAAGCCAGGTGCTTTTCATCGACATCGCACAGGGCGACGACGTTTTCCGTAGCAAGACCTCCGAAATGAGCTTCGCCCCGACCCCACGTGCCGATCAGGGCGACATTTAACTTATTACTGGGTGCATCCGCCCCAAACAATTTCGTTCGCGGAAGTATCAGGCCCGCGGCTCCGGTGAAGGCAAATGTTTTAAGGAACTGTCGTCGTTTCATAAAAAAGTGATATTGCTGAATGCGTGGTCTTTTGGCCACAACTGATGCCGGAATTTAATGGTCTGACGACGAGATTAGAAGTCTGGCCGTGGAACGCAAGTTAAGAAAGGACCAGTGTGGATGAGATAAAAAATAATAACCGGTTGGAGCTTTGAAATCATGGCTTTTTACCTCACCATTCCACCGACGCGGACTCTGTCGGCGCGGGGTTGCGCTCGGCCAGCTACAGAGCAAACTCTTTGAACCAGTACACCAACCGCGATGCCCTCGAGGCATTGGATGTGATTTCCGAATTTTAAAACGGAGTTTATGAGTTTCAGATGAAAGCGTTCTGAAATAATTTTCGCGCTAAAGGCAGATCTTGCGCCCGGATTTAAGGAGTGGAAAAAGCGGGCAAAAAAGTTGAGAAGAAGGTCTTGACCACTGGTCATAATCCAATAACGTGCCGCCATCGGATGAGAAAATGAAAAACTTACTTACGATTTTGTTATTCCTGCTGAGTTGTGGAATTTCGCAATTATCAGCGCAAACAGCCACGCACGCGAACAAAGAGAACGCGGCCAAATTGGCGACTGAAAAGAAGGAAGCCGATAAAAAGCCGAACGCCGGGCCCTTTCACGCCAAATTGACGGCAGTTGATAAGAAAGCCAGAACCATCACGGTGGGCAAGAGAACGTTTCTAGTGACTGCAGAAACCAAGTTCAATAAGGCTGGCAAGCCTGCGGGATTTGACGATGGGGTCATTGGAGAGCCTGTTAGCGGTTATGTGAAACCGAATGAGGAAGGCAAGTTAGTGGCGACAAAGGTCAATTTTGGGCCGAAGGTCGAGGGGGCTACAAGCGAGTCGAAGAAGAAAAAGTAAACTTCGTTTCCTGCCCCGGGAAGTTTCCAAAGCAGATTTAAGCCGCCTCGCGCTTCAACGACGCCACCAACTGGTTTTGGTTTTTCCGCCTTTGCTGGGAGGTCCCTGATTGTATTGCTGAAAAAGCACATGAGTACGGGCAGCCTCAAGGGCCATGCTAAACTCATCGTAGCTCAGATAGCGATCGGAAGGGTTTTTGGACAACACCTTTACCAGGGCATCACTGGTAGGCTGGGTTACTTCAGGAGCAACCAAAATGGGAGGAGTGAGTGGTGTCTCGACGTGCGCTTTAACTAATTCCTCAACGGTGGGAGCCTCAAATGGAACATGGCCAGTCAGCGCATGATACAATGTGCAGCCCAAACTGTACATATCAGAAAGAAATGTTTCCTTCTCTCGTTTGATCTTCTCAGGCGCGACATAATAAGGCGTGCCCTCGGTTACCGCCATGGATTCAGGTTCCGCATCAGGGCTTTGGGCCAAACCGAAATCCACCAGTTTCGGTTCGTTATCCACATTAAAAAGAATATTGCCAGGTTTGATGTCGCGATGGAGCAGATTATGTTTGAGAACCATCTTCAGAGCGCCTGCAATTTTATAACCGATATCCAACACCTCAAGTTCCGGCAGACGTTGGTGCCTCTCGATTTTACTATCCAGACTGCCGCGATCGGCCAACTCCATGACGAGGTATCGTTGGCCATCCAATTCATCAAAGGAGTAAATTTGGACGATATTCGTATGGTTCAATCCGGCGCATGCGCGTGCTTCCCGGTAAAAACTTTCCAGCGCGACTGGGTCATTCTCCAATTCCTTTCGCATCAGTTTGACCGCGACCAGTCGCTCAAGAATAGTGTCGAAAGCCCGGTAAACCTTCCCATGTCCGCCAGAGGCGATCTTGCTGCGCAGTTCGAACTGCCGCAACTGCATAGGCATCATGATGGGGTGCCCGCACCGTTTGCATGGCTCGGTTGCCAAAGGAGGCAGATCCCCGGGGATAAACACTTTGGCTTCGCAACCGGGATTGCTGCAAGTGACTAGTTTGAGTGGTGGCTTTTCGCTCACACGCGTTTAACTAAATGCTTCTATTTCCCGCTTTTTCATTTAAAACTGCGCGCTCGAAGGGAAACGCGAACGCCTAATCCCTTGTAGCCCCTCTTAGCGCCGCCGTCAAAGCGGAAATCCGTTTTGGTTGTAATGCCTCAGTGATAGCGGGTAGGGCGCGTCACTCCGCTGCGCGCCGTCAGCCAAACACACGGCTCGCACGGAGTGACGAGCCCTCCCTGCCGCGACTGACCTGTTACTTTTGGTTTCCCTTCAGCCGCTTTGACCTCTTCTAAACGAAAAGCTTCTGAACAAGCCGCCGTGTGACAGAGCCTGCATTGGATATTTAAAGATTCAGATGCCAGAAAGGAATGCAGCTTTTGGTTGGATTCAATAGGTCACAGCAAATTCTGGTATGCGAGCCAGATTGAACGGAAATACTTCAACACACGCACTGGATCCTTGCTCTCACTAATCTCGGCCAAACAGTAACCGCTAAAACCGCTGTCGTTTAAGCCGGTGAGCAGTTTGCGAAATGGATACTCATCCAGATAGAGGTCGCGCATGTGCACGGTGAAGATCTTATTTTTTAAGAGTTGAAAGTTGTGATCAAAACCCTGGCCATCCAGATCGGTTTGATTGGAGTTCCAGCAAGCGCCGACATTCTGGTGGTCTGCGGTGTCCAAAATACTTTTGATGTTAGGCACCTGAGAAGATTCTCTGCCGTGGACTTCGAGGCGAATTTGAACTCCATGACTGGCTCCGAATTCCCCGATCTCCCGCAATGATTTGCCAATTTGCTCGAGCGTCTTTTCTTTAGGCACTTCCGCAGGCAAGCCATTGGGCCGGACTTTCACGCCGGGTGCGCCAACGTCATGCGCCAGGACAATGTAATCTTTTGTGGCTGCAATATCGGCGCGCAGTTTGGCTTGATCAGGCGTGTGAAAATCAAAAGCGCTGCCCAGGCCCATCAAAGCAACGGGTGAATCCTGGAAACGCTTTTTCACTTCTTCGCGCTGTTCTTTCTTCAACTCAACTTCAACCCCATGGGCGTGACCGGTACGGAGTTCGACACCTTGGAAATGAGCTTCGGCACAATTCTTGATAATGGTTGGAAGGTCCCAGTCTTTGGCGATGTTGTAAGTTACAATCCCAATTTTCATTTTCGGCGACTGAGTGATAAAACTGGGCTGCTTTGCAGCTTCTGCGGCGAAGGTCAAAGAGCCTGAAAAACCTGCCGCTCCGAGGGCCAAACCGCTCCGTTTCAAAAACTCTCGCCGATCCGTTTTCATAATTTTTATTACCGGGTTTTTGTATCACGTAACTCAACTTTTCAGGGTTAAACAAGCGGAATGATTGATGTTCTACCTGCCGTTTGAGCCGCACAACTGGCACGGCCTTTGCTAATTACCGTTAGCGTCAAAAGAAAGACAGAAGAGTGGCCGCCAGCCCGCACGGGCCAGACTCTACTCTTGAACGCGGTGGGACGCGCCGCAAACCAGGATTATGACAAAGTTTTCAAAAATGGCAGTTTTTGGGGCACTGATTGTTGTCGGTGGCGCGTGGCATGATGCTCAAGCCACCACCAATGTTGCAGCCAACGTTTTTCTCAACGTGAATATTGCGCTGAACGGAGTGAAAAGCGGTGAGTTGGGGCTTGAGAAGGTTCGTATTTCCAGCCTGGACGTTATTGACGCCATTGGCAATGACACGAGCAACGAATTCTCAGCCAAAGCCAAATTGTTGCTGAAGATTCCGGTCGGGCTCGAGTCCGGACCGAGCTTTATTGTACGCGACATACTCAATCGCACCAATGTTGTCGATTTCGAGGTTCCTTCGACCATTTTATGGATGGTGCAGATTGGGGATTCAGTTGATATCAGCCGAACCAATATCACCGGAATGATCACTGGGACACAAACGACAATTTACGAATTTACATTTCAATCCAGCCAGGGAAGTTTCGATGTCCAGGGTTATACGACCGCCACACTCGACAACCGGGGCAACCCAGGGGAGAAGCTTCCGGACACCTGTCCAGCCACCGCTTCCAGCAAGGTGACAGGCACTGGTTCAGACGTCGATGGCGACCCCGTCGTTCTTCAAGGCACCATTTCCGTGAGCGGACGCAAGGTAGTGAAGGTTCGTTAATAACCTGCAACGCTTGCACCCCTCACGCACACTGCGGCACCTCGAAGCCCTTTCGATAATCGCGTTTGAGATATTGGTTTAGGGTGGCGTCCTTGAACCGTTCGGTAGCCGGATCAAACTCGAGTGAACGGCCCATTCGATAAGCCAAATTCCCGAGATGACAGTGAGCGCAAGAGAAGTGTGCATCAAGTGTGGACACGGACATATCAGCAGGGTTTCGAGAGCGAACCGCTTTGAAAAACCGCTGCCATTTTCCGCCTTTCTCGGGTTTCTCAGAATCTTCTGGAACGGGCATAGCCTGCCGTTCGTTCAGTTTTCCTTCTTTGTAAGTGAAGAAGCCTTTTCCCAAAACATAGAGGCCTTTAGTGCCAAAGAAGCTGTTTCCACAATTTCCGCCGTCGGCTTCCTCAAAAGATCCGAGATTGCGAACCTCGAAGGTCATAATTGATCCATCCGCGTAGGTAAAAGTCGTAGCCTGAGTGTTTGGCGTCTGGCCATCATCATCGAGTCCGTAACGTCCCCCCGAGCTGTACACTTTCACCGGCAAACCGCGGTTATGACCCCAACAAGCAACGTCCATTTGGTGGACACCCTGATTACCAATCTCACCGTTCCCATATTCCCAAAAATAATGCCAATCGTAATGAACGTACAAGCCTGGCTTTTTTCGATCCGTATTGATCATGAACGGGTGATCCATCGATGGCCCCTGCCACAGGGCCCAATCCAGATGTTCCGGGACGGGTCCCTCCTTGCCATGGCCGATCGGGCCGCGATTGCCATTCTTGTAAACATAACCTCGTGATTCCACGATTTTGCCGATGAAACCATCATGCATCAGTTTCATATCGCGAATCAAAGTCGAGTTGGATCGGCTCTGAGTGCCGTGCTGGACCATGCGCCCATGTTTTTCAGCAGCAGCAACGAGTTGCCGTCCTTCGTAAATGCTGTGAGAGAGCGGCTTTTCGACATAGACATCCTTGCCCGCCTGGCAGGCCCAAACTGCAGCAAGTGAGTGCCAGTGGTTTGGTGTTGCGATGCTGACAGCATCGATTTCCTTGTCTTCGAGCGCCTGGCGGATGTCTTTATACTTTTTTGGCGCCTTCCCCTGCGCGCTTTCGACAACTTTTGCGCCGCGTTCCAGTACGTTTGAATCTACGTCGCAAAGGGCGACATACTCGGCTTCATCCTTCATTCCCAGGACATCTTTGATGTGGGAACCGCCCTGGCCATTAAAGCCGATGGTGCACATGCGGATGCGGTTATTTGCGCCAAACACTTTACCGCTGGCCATGGTGCCGGCCACGATCACTGCGGTGGTAGTTTTTCCAAGGAACTGACGTCGAGTTAATTTCATATCCAGTTTTTCGAAGTTTCAACGAATCCCCGGTAATTTTTGACGCGGGGTCGTGATGGATTCATTGTGCAAAAGAACGCTGATTCTGGCAACTCAGAAATCAGGCGGCATTCTGTTTGAACGCACCGCGAGATGTCCCGGCTCGCGGTCCGTCCGTTTGGATTTACGGACCGCTTACGAGCGAGTTGAGATATTTTTCCAGATTCGTGTAGCCATCGCCCGAATCCTTCTCACCATCGGCAGGATTGTTCGGGTCTAAGCCATGTGCCGTTTCCCAAACATCCGGGAGACCGTCGTGATCGGCGTCAGCCCGAGCTGGGTCGGAGCGCAGTTCGGGCCAGCCGCCGACCGCCTTTTGTGAATCAATGATTCCTTTTCCGCCCCCACCATACCTCTCCCCGTACGTTGCTGTTCCAGTTCGGATTTCTTTAATGATCCGCGTATCGACCGAATCTCGAACTGAGGAACAACCAGCCTGAGCCAACACCAATTCATAGGCCGCTTCGGCGGATTGGGTCGACACTGGGGCCACGACAAAGGGCTCGTTCACTCGCAAGGTGGCCTCGGTAGCCTCGCCATCCTCCGCAAAATCGATTCCGCCTTTCCAATTATCAGCCGAAATGTTTGGAAAACCGAAAACGAAATTGCCCGTTGCGTACATTTTGCCACGAGGATCCTTTTGCAGGAAAATTCTTCGGCGGACCTTTTCTGAGGTTGCCGGGCCGTATTTGTAATAGTTGTTAATCCAATTTCGCGGCCAAAGTTCGCCGCCATAAGCACTGTTGAAACCCCAGTTATAAATCACGTTGTTGCGGTAATCGAGCAGCCCGGACTCTGCATTACCAGATGCGCGAGGGTTCCTGCTTGTGTGATGCGCCAGAATATTGTGGTGCCACGAACCCCCCGGGCCGCCCCAAAGGCCTCCATAACCATGATCGCCCTTATGGTGAAGCGAGCGGGTCAAACTTTCACTGACCAAACACCATTGAACGGTCAGGTTCGAGCCTTTGTTGATTGAGAACACTTCATCAATGCCCCAGCTTGCGGTGCAGTGGTCGATGATAATGTGATCCCCTTTGCCCCCGAAACCATCCTGCTCTTTGCCTGCTTCATCCCCTGGCCGGAAACGCATGTAGCGAATAATTAAATGACTGGTGTCGAAGTTCACTTGATAATTTTTGATGCAAATGCCAGCGCCTGGAGCTGTTTGCCCGGCAATGGTGAGATAGGGATGAACAATCTTAAACTTTGATTCCAGCGCGATCGTGCCTGAAACGCGGAACACGACCGTTCGCGGCCCTTCCGCCTCGCAGGCGGCGCGGAAACTACCCGGGCCGTGATCGTTGAGGTTGGTTACTTCGATCACCTGGCCACCGCGTCCGCCGATTGTAAACTTTCCAAAGCCCTCCGCGCCCGGGAACGCTGGAGCGCCAGCCGGGCGAAGATTCGACAGCGTAACTGTTCGAAGTTTGTCATCGTACTTCAAGTCGTAGCGCCACCCGGATGGCAGCACTACCTTTTCGAAGCGGCCTTCCAGGGCTTCGACACCTGGAGCAAAGAGAGGAAGCACTGAGTTTTCATGAGGCGCAACCGGGCCGACAAATTTCACCTCGAGCACACCTGACAAGCGCCAACGTCCAGCGTGAATGGGCTTTAAAACCTCATGATCGTTAACCTCGAAGACCATTCGAGCACCGCTGGTTTGCCAGGCAGCGTTCGTGCCTGTGGGCAGGGCCGGCGCAGCGTCTGCGAGTTCAAGCTGCACCAGGAGTAACGTTAAAAAATAAAAGCAGTGTCGCACTTTGATGAGACTTCCATTATTCGCCGGAAGAATGCAATGTTTTCGTTAAAAATTGATTTGGTCATCATTGGGACCTAGCCTTACCCCATGTTAATCCGCAGTATTGGCTGGCCTGTTGAGGAAATTAAGAAGCAGCTATCGATAAAAGTTTTTACCCGTGCGCTCATCCCTCTTTTTGCCAGCCTTTGTCTTTCGTCATCCGCGAGCGAAAACATTGCATTTCCTGGAGCTGAAGGATTCGGACGTTTCGCAACAGGTGGCCGGGGAGGAGACGTCTATGAGGTAACAAATTTAGAGGATGCCGGGGCCGGTTCCTTACGAGAAGGGATCAGTTCTGCCCGCGGACCTCGCACCATCGTATTCAGAACTTCCGGAACGATTCAGTTGAAAAAAAAGTTGTTGCTGGATAAATCTGGAATCACAATTGCGGGGCAAACGGCGCCAGGGGATGGTATTACTCTCCGGGATTACACATTTCAAATTCGCAACGCCACCAACGTGATTGTAAGATATCTCCGCTTGCGTTTGGGGGACAAAAACAAAGGAAAAGGGGCCAAAGGCGGCGATGATACCTTCAACACCGAATACATCAAAAGGGTCATCGTGGATCATTGCAGCTTGAGTTGGGCGATCGACGGGACCCATGATCTGCGGCACGGCGGTAATTTCACCTTGCAATGGTGCATCTTGAGTGAAGCGTTGAACAATAGCCTGCACAACAAGGGACAGCATGCCATGTGCGCTTCCTATCGAAGCCCAACAGGAAATCTTTCCCTGCATCACAACTTGTTTTCAACCTGCCGCGATCGGCACCCGACCCTGGGGAGCGCGAACGAACCGCCTCAATACATCATCGATTTCCGCAATAACGTTATCTATAACTGGAGCGCCACTGGCACTGCCAACTTCTGCGACCATTTTATCAATTGCATCAGTAATGTCTGGAGGCCCGGACCGATGACAGATGTGTCCAGGCTTCCCATTGCCATGAAAGGCGGTCTGGCCGATATGGCCAAAGGCTACATGGAAGGCAATTTGTTTGAAGGGAGAAACGACTTAACCGAAAACAACTACGCTGCCCTCGACTTCCACCGCTGGCTGGGACCGAATAGCAATTACAAGTATCAGGGAACGATCAGGGATTGGAAAGTCGATCAGGCGAAAGTCGCTGGCGCGGACATGCCCCAAACGCAACCGGCCTCCCAGGCTTTCGAATTGGTGCTGGCCCATGCGGGCGCTTCGCTGCATCGCGATGCGGTGGACCAACGGGTCGCGGCGAACGTTCGTGATCGCAAGGGCAAGGTGATTGATTCAGTAGATGAAGTGGGCGGCTGGCCGGAGCTCCGAACCCAGCCCGCGCCCGCCGACAACGACCATGATGGCATGCCGGATGCGTGGGAAAAAGCGCATGGCCTGAATCCCAACGATCCCAGCGATCGGAATGGAGAGAAGGAGGGCTGGACTAATCTTGAAAGGTATCTGAACGGACTTGTCGATGGGCGCGAGTAAATCGGACATCAGATTTCGGAATGCGGAGGAAATAGCTCCCTAGCGCAATAATGTGTTGATGATTCAGGGCCTTCAGCCTGTAAGAGCATTTGCCCCCATTACCCAAGGCGTTGCCTTGGGCTGGTATGAACCAGGCCGTTGGCCTGTGCTGGGTGTGAATACGGCCGTTGGCCTGTGGAAGAACTCAGGCAGCCGGAGATCAAAACCGTTTTCCGCCGTCATAGGCTTTATACAACTTGGCTCGCAGCTTGTACATCTCCTCGGTGTTGAGCGAGGGATTTTTCTCGATGGCCTGGCTAATCTGTTGAATCGCCACTCCGACTGCTTGTCTCTGAGGTTCAGTCAGGTTGCGAGTGGAAACAATCGGCGCCAGTGCTTTTGTGGCTTCGGTGTAGTTTCCAGCCTTAAGGTTATTGTTGACCGTCTCGATTGAGCTCTTCACCTCAGGCTCCGCTGATTGAAAGGATTGCTGCAATACCTGGGTAGCGTCAGCGCTTGTTTTTTTGTTGCAACCAATTGCGGAAAGGGTAAGCGCCATAGCAGCAAGTAATGAAACGTGTCTAAACAGGGTCATAGGGCGTAAAAGTTTCACTCAACGCAGATAAACGTAGTCAGCTCGGGAATGTGTTTCGTTGGGCTGCCACGGGGAATCGAGGCCCTTTGAATCGACCAAACCCCAGTCGAGGCTGGATGTTTTTTTGTTGGACTTGTATTCCGCGTGGCCATCGCAAAAGATGAGATTCCCACCCTGGTCATGGAGATTATTGTAATGCTCCCGTCCGGGTGGTCCGCTCCATTCGCTCGAACTGGAAGCCGTCCACGTGTGCCACTGGGAATAATGGCCGTTGCCACCTTCGGGCTCATACCAGATGGATTGCATCAATACGTAATGCTCCTGCATGACGCAGGTCCTTGAAGGACTTTTTAGTTTTCCGATTCCCAAATCGATCACGATTTGGCTGAAGATAATGTCTGTGGAACTCACGATGGTTGGAACATATCCCGCCTTTTTGGTGGGCAGCGCCGAGGGGCACGCATAGACCGGTGTTGGGGCGCTCGGGTCCTTTACTCCCAAATAGGGCCGAAACACTTTCAACGGGTTTTCCGGGGCAAACTTATTGTTGAAATCGAAGGTGTTGTTTTGCTGGGGATTCGGCAGCTTCCCGTTAAAATCGGTGTCATACATGTGCAAAGCGAAACCGACTTGCCGCATGTTGCTAAGGCAGGAAATGCGTTTTCCTCTCGCTTTGGCTTTGCTGAGCGCTGGTAGAAGCATCGCGGCCAAAATCGCGATAATTGCAATGACAACCAGCAGTTCGATTAGTGTAAAGCCATCCCGTTTATTGCTGGTATGGTCAGTTTTCATTCACTGGGTTGAGAAATTATTGAAAAAATGTTAGCTGCAAATCAATGATTTGCAAGAGTAAAAGTCGCTTTACCCTTGCTGAATTCCACGGAGATCAAGTGGGGTTAGGCTCTGTGGGTAACGAACTGACGACATATTCGAACTGTCATGATGGTCCAAGTCAGGTGGAAAGATGTGCGAGGTGAATGGCACAGGACTGTGAGTGGTGGAGCAGTGATGGTCGGAATACCAATCTCACGAGAATTCATTCCAACGCAGTAAGAGCGTCGTCCAATTCCTTGTCGCCTACGGTGCCGGCAATGTAATGCCCTGCCACGCTGCGGAAAACCTGTGCCTCAATAGGGGGCAATTTGCGAAGAACATCCTGGATGATTGTTCGGCCTACCGCCACGAACGTGTTTCCGTTGTAATAGCAAAAAGGTGAGAGCTTATGACAACGCCGACAAATCTCTAGAGCCTGTCGGAGCGGCATTTTCGTCCTGCGGGAATCCTCCCAGAGCTTTCGCGCCGGTTCATGCCCTTCGGAGGTGGGTTTGTGAAGGGCATTTTTCTCTTTGCAGAGGCCTGAATTGATGGCGGTGATTGTTTCCCATGGCCAATCTCCCAGCCAAGCCTTGTTCATGCCCCCTTGAGGGAGGCTTTCCGGCGGAGATTAGATTTGATCTTTTGAAGAGTGCTGACGCCCTCGCTTTTGAGGTAGCCACGACCGGTTTTTGCAAAAAGAGGCTCTGCAATAAACCGGTCCTGAATCCTGAGCGCTTCCTTCATCGCTGAGCGCAGGTTTCGTTGGACCTTTGAATCAGCCATCGAACAGACAATACTCCCCCGCTGGCGTGCAGTCAACTATCAGATGGGGAGCTGTGCTCTTCAAAAAGTGGACGAGTAGCTATCGTTTTATCTGAAAATGCAGCCCTGAAAAACAGAAGGCCGGGTTTTAACCCGGCCTTTCTGACACACTCTACATTGAGAACTAAAATCTTTTCAGCAGCCCCACACACGGACCACCGTCAACACGTTCATAGGTTAGCTCCTGGCCGCTTTCCTGCCAGTCACCAGTACTGGTTACAACGGACTGCTGCGATGAGGGGTTGCTGTTAAGGGTTATTTGGAAGCAATTCAGCCGTCAGAAAGGCGTGAATAGATAGACTTCCCCGGTATCCGGCAAAGAGGTCTCCCCTGGGCAAAATCGACACAGGCTTGTCTCCACTTTCACCCAGCTTCAACGCAAAGGCGGCTTGGTTACCACCGGCCCAATCGCTAAATATGCTCCTGTGCCAGTTAAATCAATTTTTTGAACCTGGGATCTTCGGACAATTTCTTCACCAACTCCTTCACTTTCTGGGCCTGGCTTTTGTGCGCGAGTAACGTGGCGTCATCCGTTTGCACCAGGATGGAATCGCGCAGGCCAACTACGGCAATCGGCGTGCGATGGTCCTTCGTGCGGGCGTCGAAAATGATATTTCGGGCCGCGTCCACGTGAATAAAGTCCGCTACCGCGCAATTGCCTTCCGCGTCAGGTTTGAGATGCCGGGCCAAAGCTGTCCAGGAGCCGACGTCGTCCCATTCAAACGCGCCGTCCGCGACGATTACATTTTGCGCGTGTTCCATGAGCGCGTAGTCGATGGATACTTTTTTGAGCTCAGGGTATTCCTTCCCCAGCATCTTTTTTAATTTGCCGGAATTACCCGCCACCTTGAACCATCGCTGACAAGCCTGGTACATTTCAGGCTGATGCTTTTGCAATCCCTCGGTTATGGTGACAAAGGACCAAATAAACATCCCCGCATTCCAGCGGTATTGTCCGCTGTTAAGATATTCCAGTGCTTTGTCGAAGTAAGGTTTTTCCACAAATTGCTCCGCGCGGTGGAAAACGGTTTTGTAACTTTTGACGCCCTCGGGAGCTGGAAGCGCCTCGCCGACGCGAATGTAACCGTAACCGGTTGAGGGCTCGGTCGGCTTGATGCCGATGGTAATGATGGCCTGGCCACGGCTGCCCAAATCGAACGCGTCTGCCAGCACCTGTTGGAATTTCTTCTCCTCGGGGATGACATGATCGGCCGGCAGCACGGCCATGACCCCGGTGGTGGAACGCGAGCCTACCAGCGCCGCGCCAAGTGTTACTGCCGCGCAAGTATCGCGACCGATCGGCTCGGAGATCACATTGTCCTTAGGCACCCTGGGCAATTGCTTTCGCACTTCGGCAGCCTGGACTTCATTGGTGATCACCAGAACGTTTTTCAATGGCACAAGCTTTTCAACCCGGTCCACGGTTTGCTGAAGAAAGGAGCGTCCCCCAAAGAGTGATATGAGCTGCTTGGGCAATTTCTCGCGGCTTACGGGCCAGAAACGTTCGCCTTTTCCTCCCGCCATAATAATGGCGAAATGATTCTTATTGTCCGATTTTGATTTCATGCGGATTTCGCGGCGTCTGCGAGTGGTTTGACGAATTGACTGACCTGTTCGACTAAATTGTTCGACTTTCCGCAGCCCGCGATTCGATGCACAATGGCGCTTCCTACCACGATAGCTTCGGCTTGTTGCGCAACAAATTTCGCCTGTTCAGGATTGGAAATGCCAAACCCCACTGCGATCGGCAATTTAGTGTGGGCGCGGATTCTGCCAATCATTTCGGCAATGGTTTGGGAAACAGTCGCTTGCATGCCAGTCACCCCTTCCCGAGATACGTAATAAATAAAACCTGTTCCGCGCTTGACGATGTATTCGATGCGGTGCTCTGGCGTCGTGGGTGCGATCAGGTAAATGTGGCACAAACCCGCTTTGCACATTAATGCTTCGTAATTGTCACCTTCTTCGGGCGGCAAATCCAGCACGAGCAAACCGTCCACTCCCGCTCGCGCAGCATCAGCGATGAAATTTTCCACACCGCGGCGGTGCACAAGGTTGAAGTAGATATAAAGGACAATGGGAATCTGAGAGTGCTTCCGTATTTGGGCGACCGTCTCCAAAACTTTCGGCGGAGTTGCGCCAGATTCCAGGCCGCGCTGGGCGGCCAACTGGTTGACCATGCCGTCTGCTAAAGGGTCACTGAACGGCACGCCCAGTTCAAGAACGTCCACGCCTAGTTTATCGAAGGCCAGAGCCAATTGGCGCGTGGTTTCAAGGTCGGGGTCGCCAGCGCCGATGTACACGATGAAGCCTTTTTTCTGCTCGCGTTTTAGCTCAGCAAATCGAGCGTCAATCCGGTTCATGCGCCGAGAAATTGGCAAAACTTGCATTCAATGAACAGCCAATATTGACTCGAAGCTTCAGGGTGTTATTTGCGGGCCTGGTGATGCGCGTGCCAAACCAGCCGAATTCCTTCAAGGGTCAGCAGGGGTTGAACCTGGGTGATCTCTGGTAGCTTGCGGGCCACGAGTCGGGCATACCCACCGGTTGCCACGATTGGCAGCCGCCTGATTGCAAGCTCCTGTTTCACATTCTGCACCAGGGCGCGGATCAATCCTGGATATCCGTGGACTGCGCCGATGTTCATTGCCTCTTTGGTGCTTTTACCAATCACAGACCTCGTTTCGCGAATGCGGATTTTCGGCAACAACGCCGTTTTTTCGTGCAGATATTCCGTCATCGCAGCCAGACCGGGAGCGATGATTCCACCGGCAAAGTTGCCTTCACGATTTACTACATCAACAGTTACTGCCGTGCCGAAATCGATAACAACTGAGGGTGCTCCAAAATGGACCCGAACGGCGACCGCATTGGCCAGCCGATCCGGGCCAATAGTGTCGGGTCTGGGATAATCGATGCCGACGCAACGCAAGGTTTTTGGGGTCAGCTCCAGACCATGCAGATTCCAAAGCCCCTTGATCATTTTAAGCGCCGAAGCAGTTGCTTTAGGCACGACGCTGCACAGAATCGCTCCTTCCAGACGCGCGTTTCCAACAAACTTTTTGAATTTTGCTTTCGCGGTTTGGGCAGCCCAGGAGGTAGTGGGAATCTCCGCATTTCGGACAACCCGCCTTGCATCTCCTAGCCCGAAGTGCGTGTTTGAATTCCCGATATCGAGCAAGAGAATCATATTTGCGTACAATGGCTCGCACATCTTGCCCCCCGATTTAAACACCTCTTATTAACACCCTGCTTTAGCTGGGTGAAAAGTGGTTTCGTGCGTCTCAGAACCGTTTCAACGGTTTTGAGAGGGTGTGCCAAACCGTTGAAACGGTTTTTCCGCTGCTGGGGACGCTTCCACACCCAGCTCAAGCAGGGTGTTAATGACAGGGAAGCTGCCAGGGCTGGCAAGGTGCGAAGTATCCGGACCCGGGATCTTGCAACCAGATTCGTGTTGCGGGTTTTCAGATGAAATTGCATTTCATTTTTCAACGCTCACGTCTCCTCCCATTATTCTTTCCAAGTGGCCGTGTTCGGTGCGCAGCAGGAGCGCGCCATCTTCGCCTAGAGATTCGGCCATGCCGGCGATCCGGCGGTCGCCCGTTCGAATCGTGATTTCATGACCAATGGTCGTGCAATGCTGCTCCCACTCATCGGCAACCTCAGAGAAATCTCGCGCGCGCAATCGAGCGTAATCAAACTCCAATTCCCGGAGGATGCGCACCGCCAGTTCTGGACGCGACACGCTCTCGCCGAGTTCAAGCCTTAAAGAGGTCGCGCTTTTTTTCAAATCCGGCGTGAAATCGGATGCGGTTAAATTCACATTCACCCCGGCGCCCAAAATAACGTAATTCACACGATCCAACTCGGCGTACAATTCCGTGAGAATCCCCGCCACTTTCTTCCCGCCAATTAGAATGTCATTGGGCCATTTGATTTCAGCTTTCAGCCCAGTCTCTGTCTCGATTGCGCGCCTCAACGCCGTCGCCGAGGCGACGGTGAGTTGGGTTGTTTCCTGCGGTCTTAGATTCGGACGGAGCAGGACGGAAAACCAAAGCCCCTTTTTTGCGGGAGAGATCCAACCGCGACCCAAACGGCCGCGGCCCCTGGATTGAGATTCGGCGAAGACCACCATCCCTTCTTTGAGGCCATCGCGGGCGAACTTTTCGATCAAATCATTCGTCGAAGGTGTTTCCCGAAAAACCCGGATGTCGCGTCCAATGATTTTGGCTTCGCCCAGGCGGGAAAGTAAATCGTCAGCATGCAAGGCATCGGGAGCGCTGATTAAGCGATAGCCCAGGTGCGGGCTGGCTTCGATATCGTAATCGAGCGCGCGCAAGTCGTTAATGCGGGCCCATATCGCTGCGCGACTGATGCCCAGTTGCGCGGAAAGATCCGCTCCGCTGACACCTCCAGCGTTGTTTCGCAATGCTTTGAGGATTTGTGCGTCGATGGTCACTGTAGCATGTAATTCGGAATGTGACCGAGCGAGTTAAGGCTGAAAATCCAGGCCGATATCGACTGCCCGAGCTGAGTGCGTCAAAGCTCCGACTGAAATGAAATCCACTCCTGCCTCGGCAATCATACGCACACTCGCGAGGGTCACGCCGCCGCTCGCCTCGGTTTGCGCGCGGCCCTTGCATTTTTGGACCGCGAGACGCAACTGCACCGGGTTCATATTGTCCAGCAAGACCAGGTCCGCTTCGGCGGCTACCGCTTGTTCGACTTGCTCGAGGGTATCGGCTTCCACCTCGATTTTCAGCTTGGGATGCATGGCCCGCGCCCGTTCCAACGCCATCGAGATCGGATTGGAAGATTCCATTTTCAATGCGGCCAAGTGATTATCTTTGATCAGCACCATATCAAATAACCCGAAGCGATGGTTGTGGCCCCCACCGCATACCACGGCATACTTCTCCAGTACTCGCCACCCGGGCGTGGTTTTGCGGGTATCGAGAATTTGCGCCCGGGTGCCTTTGACTGCTTCGACAAATTGGCCCGTCAAAGTCGCTATCCCTGATAAACGTTGAAGAAAGTTCAAGGCCACGCGCTCACCGGTCAGGATTGCTCGGGCGGGTCCGTGAAGTTCCAGCAAAGCTGTCCCGGGTTTCACACGTTGTCCATCTTCCGCCACCCGCGAAATTTCTACACGCGGCGAGAGTTGGCGAAATGCCGCCTCGACCAGCGCCAGGCCCGCGACAATCAAAGGTTCGCGGCCAGCAATGATGGCTTTGGCAATCGCGGTCTCAGGTACAATCGCCTGTGTCGTTACGTCGCCGCTGCCAATATCTTCGGCCAGGGCGATTTGCACCGCTCGCCGAACCTCTTCAGGATTTAGAGGATCCACAAAGGGAACAGTGACGAAAATAGAAAGCTGGGAAAAGGCAAAAAGCTGACCGCGGAGCCTCTCAGAGAGCGAAAGCATTGGCCGCGGGTAAATCGAGTGCGGGGCGAGCACGCCGGTAAAGCACGGTACATCCCGGAATGTCTTTGGAATCGACTTTAGCCTGGGTGGATCGCATTATCGCCGCTTGCTGGGCATGAAAATGATTTCTCCTGTTTCGCGCAGCGGACGCTTTTCCACAGGTCCAGCCGGCGATGTGGCGCAATTTACCGAGTCCGTCTCGTTTGATTGGCGGCTCTGGCGTCAGGACATTCTCGGATCACGGGCCCACGCGGCAATGCTTCGCAAGATTGGAGTGCTGACGGCCGCGGAATTGCGCGAGATTAATCGAGGTCTGGACCAGATCGAGCGACAGATTGCAGCAGGAAAATTCCGTTGGCGGCCTGAGCTCGAGGACGTCCATATGAACATTGAAGCGGAGCTGACGAAAAGGGTCTCTGCCGCCGCCAAGCTTCACACCGGCCGATCAAGGAACGATCAGGTTGCCCTGGATATGCGGCTCTGGGTAATTGAAGAAACCACCGCACTGCTTGGAGAAGTCCGGGCGCTCCAGCACTCGTTAGTTCGCTGCGCCGAAAAGGAACAGGATGTGTTGATTCCCGGTTATACACATTTGCAGCGGGCCCAGCCTGTTTCAGTGGCCCATCACCTTCTGGCTTATGTCGAAATGCTGGCAAGGGATTATGAACGGTTCGAACAGTGCAAGGTTCGCACCACAGTTTGCCCACTTGGCAGCGGAGCCATTGCAGGCTCAACTCTGCCGCTGGACCGGGAATTCACCGCAAAAATTCTCGGGATGGTCGACGCGCGAGGCACGCCGAAGCTGACGCAGAATTCAATGGACGCAGTAAGCGATCGGGATTTTCTGGTAGAGTTTTGTGCCCATGCCGCCTTGCTGGCAGTTCACCTTTCGCGCCTGGCTGAGGACCTTGTGTTGTGGGCGACGAGCGAATTCAACTTTATCCGCATTGGCGACGCTTATACCACGGGCTCCTCGTTGATGCCGCAAAAGAAAAATCCGGATGTGGCAGAGTTGACTCGAGGAAAATCGGGCCGCGTGATTGGAAACCTGGTCGCGTTGCTCACTTTGCTCAAAGGGTTGCCCATGACCTACAATCGTGATTTGCAGGAAGACAAAGAGCGGCTGTTCGACACTGCTGATACGGTCCGGGCAACCACCCGCATTTGCGCGGCAATGCTGCAGCGAGTTGATTTTAATCGGGATGTTTGCTCGCGAGCGGCAGGCGATCCGGCGTTGCTCGCAACGGATTTGGCGGATTATCTCGTGCGCAAGGGCGTGGTATTCCGAAAAGCCCATCATGCGGTCGGCGCGCTGGTAGCCCTTGCTGAAAATAAAGGGAGGGCTTTAGACCAGCTTACCGTGGCAGAATTCCAAAGTGTCGAACCCCACTTCGGGAAAGACGTTCTGAAAGTTTTTTCCTCGAGCCAGCCGCTCGGACAACGCAATCTCCTCGGCGGGCCGGGGCCGGCTGAAGTTAAAAAACAATTATCACGCTGGCGAAAGTTGCTGGGTTAAGGCCCTCCGTGGAAGGCAGTGTCAGATGAAGCCGCCGGAGCCAAACCAAAACGAACAGCCGGGCGATTTGTTAGAAAAGGTCTCGCGTTCGTTTTACCTGACCTTACGTGTGCTGCCGCGGTGCATCCGGCATCAGATTGGACTTGCCTACCTGCTCGCCCGGACCAGTGACACCATTGCCGACACGGCCTTAGTTCCTGCGGAAAAGCGGCTGCAGGCTTTGCAAGCGCTCCGGCAGCGCATCCGTAGTGTAAACAAGGAGCCCTTGGATTTCGGAGCGATGGCACGCGAACAAAGCTCGACTGCCGAGCAAATCCTGTTGGAGCAATGCGAAGCCAGCCTGGCCTCGTTGGAAAGACTCGAAAGTGCGGACCGCGAGCTGGTTCGAGCAGTTCTTGATATCATCGTGAGCGGCCAGCAATTGGATTTGGAAAAATTTGCGGGCGCGTCCAGCAGCCAGGTCATCGCATTGGGCACCGATGACGATTTGAATGATTATACCTATCGCGTGGCCGGCTGCGTTGGCGAGTTCTGGACTCGAATGTGCCGCGCCCATGTGTTTCCCAACGCAAAACTCGACGACGCGGTGCTGCTGGTGCAATCGGTGCGATTCGGCAAAGGACTACAATTGGTAAACATCCTGCGTGATCTCGCGGCCGACCTTGGCAGTGGCCGCTGCTATTTGCCGGAGGAGGAATTGCAACCGCTTGGCCTTAACCCTGCCAGACTGCTCGATCCAGGAAATGAATCACGCCTTCGTCCGCTCTATCATCATTATCTCGAGCAAGCCAAGGAGCATCTAATGGCAGGCTGGGCTTACACCAATGCGCTGCCTGCCCGTAATATACGCGTTCGGCTGGCTTGCGCCTGGCCCGTCCTGATCGGCCTGCAAACCCTCAAACTGTTATCGGACGGCAACATGCTCGATCCAAAGCAGCGCCATAAAATAAGCCGGCGCGAAGTGAGGAAATGGATGTGGCGGTCCGTCGTTTATTATCCGTGGCCGGCAGCGTGGCGCGCCCTGGCGCACAAGTAGATTTCAGAGGGTATAAGGGGCACCGACCTACTCTGCGTTGGGAACTTCCAGCACCAGATGGTAATGGCAGACAGAAGGCATGAATTTGCCAACCGGTTTTCCGGCATGCTTCGGCAAACGTTTTGAGGAAATCGTAAAGGTCCACGCGCCCCACAGGAAAATATCCTCGCGCTAGCTCCCCGGCTCAGTGACATGATACATTGCGCCGGGAAATTCCAGTCGCAGCTTGCGTGGCATGAGCAAAGAAATTGGGTTCAGCCTTTTGTCCGCCAAGTGAAAGAAGCTGTTTTCTACGGTCTGACCCGCGTCAAACGGTGAGATGAAGGACGTCACCAAATGTAAAAGGGGCGGGCTTGTTAACCAGGAGCCCGCCCACGGTTTCAAACCATCGTTATTATGATTTTACCTCTATCGTTTGTGGTTTTGCTTTCTCGTTCTTTGGCAGATGAACCTTCAGTACACCGTCCTTGAATTCGGCGCTCACTTTGGAGCCATCTGCACCTTCCGGCAGTGTGAAGCTCCGGAAGAAAGTTCCGTATGACCGTTCAATACGGCGATACTTTTTGTCCTTTTCCTCCTTTTCGAACTTTCTCTCGCCATTAATAGTGAGCACGCCGTTCTGGACGTTGACCTTCACATCTTCCTTCTTTACTTCAGGAAGATCTGCTTTCACTAACCATTCCTTCTCATCTTCAATGATGTCCACAGAGGGCGCCCATTCGGCAAGGGTCATGAGTTCCTTCTCGCCATTGGCCACCCGCGTCGGCGACAAGCCCAGAAACTTTGCGAAACGGCCTTGAAGGTCCTCCATTTCTTTGAAGGGATCCCACTTTGTCAATGCGTTCATCACTTGTTCCTTTCGAGGGGCTGTGTTACCCGCCACCTCCCGAGCCCCTTTGCGAGCGGTGGCTGCTGTGGCTACATCCACCTCAGCACATTCAACAATTCCCCGAAGTCAAGAATTGCGCTCTTCAATTTTTGGCAAAGGCTCTTCCTTTTTTGTTCGTGCCATCACGGCTTGCTGGTGGCTGGCATGCAAACAACAGCAATATTTACTAATCGTTTACCAAATGATGTAAAGCAACGGTTACCAGATCTGTGATTGTCTGAGTATGAGTAACGCTGTCTGCGTTTTGACATCACCCTCCCAGCCATAAGGACAGTAATGAAAACAAATCGCTTCGCCACCTTGATCGCCGCGTGTGCCTGCCTGGCGGCCGTGCCGGCCACTCAGGCTGTCACAAATATCTTTTTCAACGCATCCCAAACCTCGACGCTCGTCGTCTCGAACATCAACGCCGTCACCATCCGCAGTGGGGATTACGTTTTCACTTACTCGGCGGACGGTTATTGGTCTTCGGGCGGAGGGGCACCGACGGGACGATTCTTCAGCGTGCTGTGGCCAAACGGTGTACAGGCTCAGGCCATCACCGCCGGGCCCTCACTCGGAACTGGCGCAAACATTACGTTCAAGCGCGCGGACGGTAAGCTATTTGATTTGCAAGCGTTCACCGGAAAAATTCTCCTCAACACCGCTGGCGCCGGTGCCGCATTCGAAATCATGCCACAGTTGAGCGGCAACGACGCCTTCAACAACCCGCTACAGTACGATTGCACCGGCTACGCTGGCGCGAGTTTTCCCTACACCACCGCTCTGGTCGGGTATGACACTTACCAGATTCACATGTGGGGCGATTTCGCGCTGACGGCACTCACGTTGATTGACACCAACCCACCGGTGCCGCCCGCGCCCAATTTCACCATCCTGGTCAGTGCTTCGCCAGACGCGGCGGCACGGCGGGCGGCGCGGGAAGTTATCCAAGCAACTCCACCTGCGCACTCATGGCCTCCTCAAATCCGGGCTGGGGTTTCCAGAAATGGACCGAGAACAGCGCGCAGGTCAGCACCTCCCCCAACTACACATTCACCGTGCGAACCAACCGCACGCTCGTCGCCAACTTCATTCCGGCCTTCAACGTCACCGCCGGCGTTTCGCCCAGTTACGGCGGAACTGCGTCCGGCGACGGCACGTTCAACAGCAATTCAGTCGTCATGGTCTCGGCAACTCCGATCGCCGGTTTCAAGTTTGTGAACTGGACCGAGTTCGGCACCCTCGTCAGCACATCCGCAAATTACAGCTTCAATCTCACCGCTGACCGCATGCTCGTCGCAAACTTCGCGCCTGCGGGAACCAGCGCGGCATTCGACTTCGATACCGGCACGCCAGCGGTTGGCCCGGGGCAGGGGCTGCCGGCGACGCAAACGAAAAACGGCGTTACCGCGACGTTCAGTACGCTCGCGGGCGGATGGTCGGTTCAAAATGATTTCTATTTCTGGGTGCCGCGTGTGTTCTCTGGAAATTTTATTTATCCGAGCACCTGGGGCAGCACGATGGCCGTGGAGTTCAGCCAGCCCGTGACCAACTTTACAATGGCGTTCTTAACCGGCGAAGTGTCCAGCGAATACAATACGGCGGGACTCGTCCGCGTTACGGCGTACACGAACTCCACGATGATAAATCCGGTCGCGACCGGCTCGGCGCGTGGCGCGTGGGTTTCGGGCGCGTATCCGGAGGGCGTATTATCCTTCGGTTCGGTGACTCCTTTCACGAAAGTTAGAATAGAAGTGCCATCGCAAAGTCCCGTGCCCAGCTACCTCTTCTTTGTCGACAACATTGTCGTCCAACTCGCTGCGCCCCTGCCTCCGCACGCGCCACCTCTAGCCTTCGGCAGCACCTTTTACCAGCTCGCAGGGCAACCGCTCGCCATCAACATCGCTGACCTGATGTGGAGCGATTACGATCCCGACGGGGAACCGGTGTTCTTCGTGGGTGTCAGCGCCACCACTTCCAACGGCCTAGCGCTCACAACCCAAGGCACGCAGATTCTTGTTCCGACGAACTCTCTGCCTGACGGTTTCATCTACACCATCGCCGATGAGCGTGGCGTCACAGCCACCGGCACCGCGAAGATTGCCATTATTACGAACGTCACGAGCCGCGCTCTCTCACTGAGCCTCGGGCCGGATGGAAGCACCACGATCGGTTTTACCAGCGTGCCGTGGTATTCCTACGAATGCCAGCGCGCGACCAACGCTGCGTTTACCGGGACGTTGCAAACCTGGTCGGTCCAGGCCTGGGCCGACGGCTCGATCTTCGTATGGGACACTTTCGCCGATCTCACCAACAAACCGCCGCAGGCCTTTTACCGCCTGCGATATAATCGTTGACATGTAATTGCCGCGCTCGCATGCGCTCCAATTGTCGTCGGACGGGCTCGTTGCCTTCGGTATGCCATGCTCAGCAAGCACATTCTCTCTATCCGCATCATCCAGAAAAATGTTCGATCGGTCCATCATGTGGGTCGATGTCACCCGACAATCGACTCTATTGGTGTGACCCATCGCCGGCTATCTCGGATGCAGATATTAAAGCGATGGGACTCCTAATAATAAGAATTTTCCTTACTCAAAAAGCGCTTCAATCCCAATTGGCAGCTCCCTCCAGGGAACCGACGTTATTCACGTATGAAGGATATGCGCTCATTTTCTATACACTCGCGTTTAATGAAAGCAAAAGAAATTTCAAAGTGGCCAGATTCTTCGCTGGGGCCGGCCGCGACCTGCCGCGAAGCTCATCCACCAGGTTTTGCCACGACACTGCCGAGCCGACGATTCCCGGCTGCATGATTCGTGCGGAACCCGAGTTAACTTTAAAGCGCGCAAAACACCACTTCGGATTCATATCCGAATGATAAGAATCGCTCGATTCAATTTATGAAAACAAAGCTCGCGGTGATTACAGCATTATCAGTCCTATGGATTTTTGGCGGTGGTCTGGCGTCTGAGCTATCGAGACGCGAACGAGCAGGCACGGCGTTGATGAGAGATAAGTTGGAGTTGTCACAGCGCGTGCTTGAGGGAATTGTTACTGAGACTTATCAATTAGTTATCACCAAAGGCGCCAAACTCAGCGCCATGACCCGCGAGGCCTCTGGCGTCTCTACGAAAATCCAAACTACGAACAGCAGAGCGTCACGTTCCGGCAACATGTGGACTCCTTGGTTAAAGCTGCCAAAAACAAAGACTCCGACGCGATGACCCTTGCCTACGTTCGCATGACCATGAGTTGTGTGGACTGCCACAAGCTGGTCCGCGGAAAATTCATCGCCTCTGCGCTTTAAATCTCCTCGGTCTGATTCGTTGTACTGCCGCCTCCTCGATTTTAAGGCTAAAATCAAAGTGCAGGTGCTCATCCTTTGCTTGTCCGCTTACGAAGTAAGCCTGGATTCGGTGACTGCTCCGGTGGCTGCAATTACCGCAGGAACTCCAATTGCCCAATTCCGCGCTGAAAGATCGCCTTTGCCGTCCGTAAGGCAACAAAGACTCGCTGGAAATACCTGAGGCCAAAAAATGTTTTGGCTTGGACAATTCGCGTGGAGTTGATCACGGGCAAACCGATTTAACCTTAACTCATGGAAAGTGAACCTTTGTCGGAGAGTTTCGCAAGGTTGCTGAGGCCGGCAAACGCTGAACAAACGCTGACACTCAATGAACTGATTCGGCGCACAGAAGGTCGAGGACTTTATTTTGTGATGATCCTGTTGTGCCTGCCGTTCATTTCACCCATTCCAGTACCCGGTTTGAGCAACATCGTTGGAGTTATTATTGTGGTTCTCGCCGTTAAGCTTGCTCTAAAACTTCCGCCAGGGCTGCCACGCACCCTGGGAGAGAGGAAATTCTCCCCAAACAGAAATCCGAAGATTTTGTCATGGACCAAGAAAATGTTGCGTAGTCTGGAAAGAATTGGACGTCCTCGTTACGCAAACATCTTCTCGGTGAGTGCGATCCGATGGACCAGCGCACTGGCGTTCCTGCTGATGGGTCTCTTGCTGGCGTTACCGTTGCCTCCCATAATCCCTTTCAGCAATTCGCTGCCCAGTTGGGGCATCATATTGCTGGCGCTGGCTACCATGGAACAAGACGGCATAGTGATTTGGGTTGGATATGCCGTGTCATTGGGAGCGTTTGTTTACCTCGCCTTAATCGCCGGTGTTTTCCTTGGAAGTTTGGAACGCATCCTGACATTTGTTTTCTAGTCCAGCGGTGTCATTCGCCAGATGGACACCCAATTTCAGGGTTGGCTTGGTTTTTTAGCGAGCCGAGGTCAAACGCTGGTTATTGGTCGAGGCAACTTTTTGGGTTCGCGGAAGACCAACACGGGACAAGATGCACGTCGCACGACTTCTTCGGTCGTACTACCAATCAGCGCGCGCTTCCAGCCTGTGCGGCCCTGTGAAGAAATTAGAATCAGGTCGGAGCCCACTTCCTTTGCGGTCCTTGTAATCTCTCGGGGGGCTATACCATGACGAAGAATTGTGCGGGCAGAAACCTTTCTGGAGGAAAGGGCTTTAATCAGTGTTTCCAGCTCTTTTTCACCGGCCTTTTTCAACTCCGAATCCAGCCGCCGCCTGTCCTCTTCGTAATTGTTGCGCAAGCCGCACAGGCCGTGCACCGCGTGCACAATGAATAATTCTGCTTGAAACTGTTTTGCAAGCTCGACCGCATACTGCAGCGCTTTAGTTGAGCAGTTCGAGAAGTCAGTCGGCACCAGTATTTTTTTGGGACTGAATAGCGCGCGTTCTCCATTCGGTCCCCTTCCGCGTATTACGAGGACGGAACATGGAGCATACCGCACCACCTTCTCGGTTGTGCTGCCAAGCACCATACGTTTCAAGCCAGTGAACCCGTGCGTACTAATGATCAGCAGGTCATTATTTCGCGCCTTTGCAATTTCACAGATTTCCCGGCAAGGATTGCCGATTCGTAGCTCTTTGTGGACTGGCACCTTACCCCAGATTGCTTTCTTGGCACTAACATTCAGCAATCCTTGGCCTCGGCCATGACTTGACGATCCCATGCTAAAAAGGCGGGCTTTGTATCATGGAATAACCTTCGCGATTCGATCACGTGGACCAGATCGATTCGCGCACCGGTTTGTTTAGCGAATGAAACAGACCAATCCACTGCTTTGTGGGCGGCCTCCGAAAAATCAATGGGGACAAGCAACGATTCCGCTCCGCCCCGCTTCTTTTTAGCACGCCCCTTTCCTCCTTTAGTGGACACTCTATTACTGAGACGCCTTATTTGGAGATGCCTTATTTGTGGCACAGTTCTATTCCCGCTAGTCTGAGGCATCGTTTTCATATTCCATCAATTGTCTGAAACAAAGTACTGGATGAGTAGATCCCGACTACACTTCCTTTGCCAAGATTCATCCGTTTTTTGTGTTTTCGAGAGTTCGCCTGCCTAAAAAGAGTCTGCTCACAACCATCAAGCAAGGTTGCTTACCTATGCCGGTATGGAATGTTCGCCGCGGCGACCACCGAAACGAATCCATTTTTCCAATTCCACCGCAGCGAAAGACGCTGCCGTCACAATGGCAATGCGCAACCAGGCTTCGGCATTGATGGGGGCAGAGTGGAAAAGCTTGTTCATCACCGGCGCGTGGGTGAAGAGAACTTGTGAGCTCAACATCGCGAGCGAGCCAACGATCGCCCAGCGGTTCGTAAACCAGCCAATGGTGAAAATGGAATGATTAAGAGACCGGCAATTGAAGAGATAAATCGTTTGGATCAGCACGATGATGTTAACTGCTACGGTCCGAGCCACCGCGAGACCAGATTGCTCGACATGCAGTTCCCAAAGAAATAAACCCAATCCACTGAAGAGCATCATGAGCGATACCAGCCCCGTGCGCATGATAAGCGGAAATGTGAGCAATGGCTGTTTGGGATGGCGCGGTGGCCGGCTCATTACATCGTGTTCCTTGGGCTCGAACGCCAAGGACAGTCCGAGCAGTGTGTCGGTCAGGTTGATCCAGAGTAGTTGGAGAGGAAGCAGGGGCAACGGAAGGGCAAGAAGGATGCCTGTCAAGAGCATCAACGCTTCTCCGAGGTTTGTCGGAATGATCCAGACAATGAACTTGGTGATATTGTCGAACACACCGCGACCTTCCTCCACAGCGGCCTCAATGCTGGCAAAGTTGTCGTCGGTAAGTACCATCGCCGCCGCGCCTTTTGCCACATCAGTGCCATTTACTCCCATGGCTACGCCGATGTCCGCCTGCTTGAGGGCAGGAGCGTCGTTCACACCATCGCCCGTCATCGCCACGATGTGACCTCGCGCCTGGAGTGCCTTCACCAGGCGGAGCTTTTGTTCAGGAACGACGCGGGCGAAGACGGTGGTATGTTCGGCAACCCTTGAAAGTTCTTCGTCCGAGGTTTTCTCCAATTCGCGGCCGGACAGAGCAAGAAGTTTCCCGTGCTCTTCGCGCCCTTTCAATCCAATTTGGGTAGCGACTGCGCGCGCCGTGACGAGGTGGTCGCCGGTAATCATTTTCACCGCGATGCCGGCGTCCTGGCATTGACGGACAGCGACGATCGCTTTCGGACGTGGCGGGTCCATCATGCCCTCCAAGCCGAGAAACGTCAGCCCGCCGTTAACGTAGCTGTGTTCGAGCTTCCGCTGGTCCGCAGCCACTTGTCTCCGTGCCAGTGCCAATACACGCAACCCGCTGGCGGCCATCGTCTCGGCGGCACGATGAACTGCGTTCCTGTCGAGTGCGACCAGAGTTTGGTGCGCACCCAGCGCGTCAGTGCAGCGTTCGAGCAACCGCTCCAGTGCACCCACTTTGTAGATGACACGACCTGGAGGCGTTTCGTGCAATGTGGCTCGGAACATGTGCTCGGACTCGAAAGGAATCATGTCCATGCGCGGTGCGGCGCGGTGTGTGTCGGCGTGCGTCAATCCGCCCTTTTCGGCGGCCACGATCAGCGCGGCTTCCGTGGGATCACCTTGCACCTTTAGCCGTCCATCTTCGCGCACAAGTTGCGAGTCATTGCAGAGCAAACCAGCGCGCAGACACTCGCCCAGGTCAGGATGTTCTTTCACACGAACCACCGCACCGTTCAGCAGCAGCTCTCCCTTGGGTTCGTAGCCAGTGCCGGTGACCTCGTAGATTTTTCCCCCCGCATAAACTTGCTGCACCGTCATCTCGTTCTCGGTCAGTGTGCCGGTCTTGTCCGAACAAATAACGGTAGTGCTCCCAAGTGTTTCGACAGCCGGAAGCTTCCGGATGATTGCCTGACGCTTCGCCATCCGGGACACGCCGATGGCGAGAACTACCGTGACAGCGGCGGGGAGGCCCTCGGGAATCGCGCCGACTGCAATTGCCACCGCAGCCATGAACATTTCAACCGGCTTTTCTCCGCGCCCCACACCGAGGGCGAACGTGACAGCCGCAAGACCGATGATAATCCATAGCACCAGTTTGCTGAACCAAGCGATTTTGCGCGTTAACGGTGTGGGCACCTCTGCCGCGCTGGAAATCAGCCGGGCAATGAGACCTGTTTCGGTCTGATCACCGATCGCCCATACCAGGCTTTCAGCGTGGCCGCTCGTGATGAGGGTTCCCGCGAAAGCCAGGTTTTTTCGTTCTGCCAGAATGGTCTCCATTGCCAGCGGGTCCGGGTGTTTGGCCACGGGAAGTGACTCGCCGGTGAGTGCAGATTCGTTCACGTGCAGGTTGCGGGCATGGACAAGCCGCACATCTGCGGGGACTCGGTCGCCTGATTGAAGCAGGACCACGTCCCCTGGCACTAGTTCCTCTGAGCCAACACGACATCTGCGACCGTCGCGGCGCACGGTGGTTTCTGTGGCAATCATTTTGGCGAGCGCTTCGATTGCTCTCTCTGCCTTGGCTTCCTGAACGAAGCCGACGATAGCATTGAAGATTATGATGCCGGAGATGACCGAGGAATCCACCCATTCGCCGAGAGCTGCCGTGACGCCGGCGGCCAGAAGCAAGATGTAAACCAGTGGCTGGTTAAACTGTTGAAGAAACTTGAGCCAGGCTGCCGTGCCACGGCGCGCAGTAACTCGGTTTGGGCCAAATTGCATTCGACGTCGCCGGACTTCATCCGTCGACAATCCAGTGGAAAAATTTACCCCGAGGAATTCGACAACTTTTTCGGCTGCCAAATTGTGCCAGGACTTATTCTTTAACTTTTCCGTTGAGAACGATGGTTCGTTCACATTTGCGACCTCCTGAATAGTGATGGTCCCTGTTCATCCGTTTGTGGCTGAAGGTTCAAGCATTCGCGATATTGCGGTCGTGACGGGGGCAGTCACCTGACGCAGGGCTGCGCATTGAGACAGGACCGAGCCGGAATGGCATGGGGGAAAAGCAATTTCCATTTCTCGACTGGATCCCGCCTACAGAAAGTGTCGGCCGCGACGTTCAGGCATTTGGCTTGGAATGAATCAATTTCATGCACTTAATGAACTCCAGATCATCCAGACTGGCTGGACGAAACTTGGCGATTACTCTTCTTTCTTTGGCAAAAACAGAATGCGGAGTGGAAAGGCGGGTTGGGGCGGCCGTGGCTTTGTTGGAAGCGGGCAATTCGCCGAGGATGTTTTCCAAACTATCGCCAGCTGATTCGGAGTGTGGATGCGGAAAGCCGGCCAGACGCTCAAGTGGCGGCGGCAACGCTGCTTACGGGCCTGCAGCGGCTCGGCCTTCGCTCGCCTCATGGGCTAAAACTGTTGCAAACCGGCCGAGGGGCGGAGTCTATTCCTCGACCGGAACGACTAGATTTTCCATAATGTAGTCTTTGCGTTCGGGCGTGTTTTTTCCCATGTAAAAGCCAAGGATGCCTGCGGCTTCCATCTTAGGCGCATATTCGACCTGGCTTAACCTCATTTCTTTGCCAATGAATTGTTTGAATTCGTTCGGAGAAATTTCCCCCAAGCCCTTGAACCGGGTGATTTCACAAGTCTTGCCGAGCTTGGCGGATGCCTGATCGCGCTCGGCTTCGGAATAACAGTAATGTGTTTCCTGTTTGTTCCGCACCCGGAAGAGGGGGGTCTCCAGAACGAACAGGTGCCCGTCGTGCACGAGCTGGTCGAAGAAACGGAAAAAATACGTGATGAGCAAGTTACGAATGTGCAAACCGTCCACATCAGCGTCGGTCGCGAGAATGACTTTTTCGTAACGCAGGCCTTCGAGGTTATCTTCGATATCAAGGCTGCGCATCAGGTTGTACATTTCATCGTTGCGATAGACGATATCGCGCTTGAGGTCCCAAACATTCAGTGGCTTGCCCTTGAGCACGAAAATGGCTTGGGTGTTCACATCCCGGCAGCTCACAATCGAGCCCGCGGCCGATTGACCTTCAGTAAGGAAAAGCATTGAGCCTTTGCCTTTGCCTTTGGCCTTGTCGAAATGTGTTTTGCAATCTTTGAGCTGAGGGATTCGGATGGTGATGGCCTTGGCTCTTTCCCGTGCCAATTTTTTGACCTCCTGCAATTCCTTCCGGAGCTGCCGAGTGTCATGCACCTTGGCGATAATCTTCTCGGCAATCTCCTTGTTGCGATTGAAAAAATGGAGCAGTTCTTCACGGACGCGATTTACGAGTTCGGTGCGGATTTCAGTGTTGCCGAGTTTGTTCTTGGTCTGTGACTCGAACACTGGATCTTTGAGGCGGATGGCCACCGCGCCGACCATGCTCTCGCGCACGTCATCTCCTTCGAATTTCTCGCGCCCGTATTCGTTAACCGCCTTGAGCAAACCTTCCCGGAAAGCGCTCAGATGCGTGCCTCCATCGGAAGTATATTGTCCATTAACAAAGGAATAAAAGGATTCGCCAAAACGGCTATTACTATGGGTGAAACAAAACTCGAGCGTCTTTTCTGAATAATGCAGGGGAGGGTAGATGGGCTCGCTGTTGTCGGTTTGCAGGTCTTCCATGACCAGGTCCAGCAAACCATTGCGCGATTGAAACGTTTTGCCATTGAAGATGAGCTTCAGACCCGTGTTCAGGTAGCTGTAATGCCGGAGCCTCCTTTCGACATGTTCCGGCTTGAACATGATTTCCTTGAAAATCGAAGGGTCGGGCTCAAAGCGGATCAGCGTGCCGTCTGGTTCGTTGGAAACTTTGCCTTTCTTTTCATTCTTTAGCTTGCCTTGTTTGAAAGAGGCTTCGGCGAATTCACCTTCGCGAAAGCTCCTAACGAAAAAATCCTTGGAAAGAGCATTGACTGCTTTCGTGCCGACGCCGTTCAGGCCGACGCTGAATTGAAACACGTCGTCGTTGTATTTTGCTCCGGTATTAATTTTTGAGACGCAGTCGATGACTTTACCCAGGGGAATACCGCGCCCAAAATCACGGACTGAAACAGCCTTGTCAGTGATTTCGATCTGCACCTCTCTGCCATGGCCCATGATGAATTCGTCGATGGCATTGTCGATCACTTCCTTCAGCAGGATGTAACATCCGTCATCGTAATGGGAGCCATCGCCGATTCGCCCGATATACATGCCGGTGCGCAGGCGGATATGTTCGAGCGAGGAAAGCGTTTTGATTTTGCTTTCGTCGTAAGTGTGTTTGGTCGTTTCAGCCATAATTACTCTGTTCAATTATCGTTGGACCGCGAAGGGTTGCCAATCATAAACCAAAAAGATCCCGCGCGGCGGGACCACGGACCGCTGGACCACCGGAATACGGGCGCAGTCCAAACACTTCGCGCGGTTCGGTGCGCCAGTTTGCAAGGTCGCGTCCTGGGTCATTGGCGGTTCCTGCCGGCATGTCTGTCTCCAGTCGAAGAAACTGACCCTCACGCTGCCTCACCTTTGTCCTTTTCTTTTTTTCCATGGCGCATAATGTTTCCACCTCATGAACGATATCGACATTGAAAGCTTGAAGGGGATTGCCAACCAATTACGAATTCATTCGATCAATGCAACAACCGCTGCGGGCAGCGGACATCCGACTTCCTGTTGTTCAGCGGCGGATATCGTAGCGGCGCTGTTCTTCGGCCACATGCGATATGATCCGAAAAACCCGCACTATTATAATAACGACCGGTTTATTTTGTCCAAAGGTCATGCCGCGCCTCTCCTTTATGCTGCCTGGGCGGAAGTGGGTCTTTTTCCCGCAGAAGATTTGCTAAAACTTCGGCAAATCGACAGCGACCTTGAGGGGCATCCCACGCCACGGCTTGCTTTCGCCGATGTGGCCACCGGTTCGCTTGGTCAAGGCCTGGGCGTTGGGGTAGGAATGGCCTTGTGCGCCCGCCTGGATCAATTGGATTATCGCACTTACGTGCTTTTGGGAGATGGAGAATGCGCCGAGGGTTCCGTATGGGAGGCAGCATCACTGGCAGGGATTTATCAACTCAATAACCTGGTTGCGGTGGTGGATGTCAACCGGCTTGGACAGAGCCAGCCGACGGCTTTTGAGCACAACCTGGATACGTATAAGAGGCGCTTTGAAGCTTTCGGGTGGCGCACCGAAGAAATAGATGGGCATGATATCGACGAAATGCTTGAAGTTCTTGCCGCAGCAGGACTCGGCAACCAACCACTGGTCATTCTCGCAAAAACTCTCAAAGGGGCAGGTATTTCATTTATCCAGGACAAAGAAGGATGGCATGGCAGACCGCTAACAAAAGAGGAAGCAGCACGAGCGATCAGCGAACTCCAACCAAGCGCCCGCTCTGGCCTTGGTCATACCATTACTCCCCCCAGTCAATTGCCCGCGCCAAAAAATGAGGCGCCCAGCAGTTACCCGGCTTTGAACTACAAGATGGGCGAACCTGTCGCTACTCGTGAAGCCTACGGTGTTGCCCTGGCGCAGGTTGGCGAGGCAGATCAACGCGTCGTGGCCATGGATGGAGATACCAAAAACTCCACGTATTCCGACAAATTTTACAAAAAATTTCCAAATCGATTTACGGAGTGCTTCATCGCTGAACAGAACATGGTAAGTGTGGCCACCGGTTTTGGCGCTCGGGGCAAAGTGCCGTTTGCCTCGACCTTCGCTTGTTTCTTCGCGCGCGCATACGACCAAATTCGGGTTGCCGGCATTTCAATGGCCAACCTTAAGCTGGTGGGCTCGCATGTGGGCGTAAGTATCGGCGAAGATGGTCCTTCGCAAATGGGGTTGGAAGACCTCGCAATGATGCGGGCGGTGGCAGGCAGTGTGGTTTTGTATCCGAGCGACGCGGTGTGCACCGCCAAACTGGTGGAGCAAATGGCTGCTAACAGAGGAATCCATTATCTGCGGACTTCGCGGCCCAAAACGCCGGTGATTTACGACAATAACGAGCAATTCCCAATTGGTAGCGCGAAGATTCTACGGCAATCGGCTGGCGACAAGGTTACTGTTGTGGCAGCCGGAGTGACTCTCTTTGAAGCATTGAAGGCCGCCGATGAACTTAAAGCCTCAGGCATTGGCATCACGGTAATCGATGCCTACAGCATCAAGCCGCTCGGGAAGGACGTCATCAAGCAAGCCGCCGCAAAAACCAACAATCTTGTCATAACGGTGGAAGATCACTATCGCGAAGGGGGCCTGGGCGATGCAGTAGCAGGCGAGTTGAGCTCTGACGGCGTGAAAGTTCATAAGCTGGCAGTTTCTGAACTGCCGCATTCGGGCAAGGCGGACGAGTTGCTCGCCAAGTATGGCATCAATGCGACGGCGATTGTAGCGAAAGTGAAAGCTATTTAAGCCTTCTCGCCAGATTCCGGGGAATTCAGACAGGGCCGAATGTTCGGAGACGCAACGCTTTGCGCTTGCGACCCAGGACCTGGAAATAACTTAGAAACCGGCAAAAAGGCCCAAAAGGAGGCTGGCATTGATTGAGGCTGGCATTGATTGTGTGGGTTTGCTATAAAGGGTGCAGACTGAAAATTCTTTATAACGATGAATTGGAGTTTTAAAACCATCGGTTTGCAGGTCATTTTGCTGGCGTGCACCATAGTTCTGGCCGCTGCGCAGGGCAAAAATGTTGAGCCAGGTTCGTCGGGGTTAAATGGAACTCCTGGGGTGTCGCGTGATACGGCAGTGTCTCCTGTCCTGACTGCCACCCCTGCTAGCCCCGTTCCCGGCAGCAACACGCCATCTGCGCCGGCCAGCCTAAGCGGTTACGTCCCAGACGATAAATACAGGCTTCGGGCGGGTGACAGGGTCAGCCTTCAGATCATGGAGGACCGGGAATTGCCCAAGAGCCTGATGGTGGCAGACTCGGGCGAACTCGACGTGCCCTACGTCGGGCGGGTCGCAGCATCTGACAAAACTTGCCGTCAATTGGCCGATGATCTCAAAGCCCAACTTGAGAAGGAATATTATTATCGGGCGACGGTCGTTATCGCGCTGGATGTGGTGAATAAGTTCCTTGGGCGTGTTTATGTGTGGGGCCAGGTCAAAAATCAGGGCCCGGTCGATATTGCCGTGAACGAAAATCTAACCGCCGGCAAAGCGATTCTCCGAGCGGGCGGTTTTGGGGATTTCGCCAATAAGAAAAAAATTAAAGTAGTCCGTGGAGGAAGCGTGGATAAACCCGGGAAACAGAATTTTGAACTGAACATGGTCGACATTCTTGAGTCCGGAAAGACCGAAAAGGACGTTGTCTTGCAACCGGATGATTTCATCATCGTGCCATCGCGGCTGATTAATTTTTAATTTTGCACAGCATGAGCGACGAGACTGTCCAACATTCGCATGACCGCTCCGTGTCGAAGGCGCGGTTCATGGCCAAAGTTCAGCGGTACGTCAATTTGCTTCGGAAGAAGTGGTGGATCCTGGTGCTCGGAATTGCAGCAGGCGTGGCTGCCCAGTTGATGCTTTCGCGCTTCGCAACGGTTTCCTTTACGTCCTCGGGAAGGATGATCGTGAGCATCAAGCTCGCGATACCGGAAGGCTCGGTTTACACCGAGGAATTGAGCAATTTTTTGGGAACGCAAGCCGCGCTCATGCAAAGCGGGGTGGTAATCAATCGGGCTCATGCGCGTGTGACCGCGCAGAAACCGGACACGGTATCACAGCCGGTCCAGCTCAAAGTCTCGGTTTTGCCCAAGACAACCATCTTCGTATTGATGGCCACGGGCACCGATCGCGAGTACACTCCGGCGTTCCTGCAAGCCTGCATGGAGGAGTACGTCAATTTAAAAAAGGAAATGCGGGTGCACACCTCAGACACCACCTTTAAGGGACTCACCGAAGAGGTGGAACATTTGCAGAAAGACTTGCGCCAATCAGATGAAGAACTTGTCCAATTTCAGAGCACAAACAGTGTCGTGCTGTTGCAGGATCAAGGCAATAGCGCAGGTAACTATTTGGGAGCTCTTAACAACCGATTGGCGGCCCTGAAATCCGAGTTTGAGTTGCTGCAAACATTGACTCTGGATCAAAATCTGGAGCGGCAACAGCAGTTGAGCGGCGCGCTACCCAGCACTGACCCCAATGATCGTAATAACCCTGGAAGCGGAGACCGTGTGGATGCCGATTATTTAAAGGCTAAACAACAGATCCTGTTGCTAAAGGCCGACCAACAGGATTTGGGACAATTTCTTCGCCCCAAGCATCCCAAGATGCTGGCTTTGAGCGATGAAATTGCGCGACGTGAACGGCTGCTTGATATTTTTCGCAAACAAAATGCCGAACAGTTGGAGAGCCGCAAGGGGTCGCTCGCGTTGCAAATCCAGAATTTGGAAAAAGACGTGAAGGAGTGGGACGCCAAAACCCTGAACATTAGCCATAAAATGGCTGAATACCAACGACTGAAGGCGAATTCACAGCGGATCCAGGCGTTGTACGATCGCTTGCTGGCGACCATGCAAACGCTGGATGTGAACAAGGAAATTAGTCCTGAGAGCGTCATTATAATGGAGAAAGCGTCCCCGGCGTTTCAGGATCGACCCGCTCTGTCGAAAAAGGTGTTAATGGGTGGATTGATTGGGTTGGCTTGTGCCGTTCTCTTGCTCCTTTTCCTGGATCGGCTTGACGATCGCATGAATTCTTTCACCGAATTACAGGAGCTGTTCGATGAAACGATTTTAGGACAAATTCCTCGCCAGAAAGCCAAAACTGTCGGAGGGGAAATGGGGCTGATGCAATCGGAAGATACGCGGCATGCCTTTGTCGAAGCGTATCGTAACTTGCGCTCTTCGTTACTTTTCATGAGTGAAGCTGGCGAGCGGCCTCGCACCCTGCTGGTCACAAGCTCCGTGCCAAATGAAGGCAAATCGCTGACCTCAGCCAATCTGGCGATCGCGATTGCCAATACTGGTTCAAAAGTTTTACTGGTTGATGCCGACTTGCGCAAAGGAGTGCTGCACACGCGTTTCAAATTGCCCTCCGAGCCGGGTTTATCCGAGGGGCTGATCCAGGGTCTGAATTGGGTCGAGGCAGTTCGTCCGACGAAATTTCCGAATCTCTCCCTATTGCCCCGGGGCGGCTACACGCAAAATTCTAGCGAGCTTTTTGTCAGCTCGGTTGCTCAAAAATTTCTAACGGAGACGGCCGCTGCTTACGACTATGTGATTCTGGACACCGCGCCCGTTATGGCGGCGGATGATGTCACCAGCCTTGCTCCGCATTTGGACGGTGTGCTCTTTGTGATCCGCGCCGAATACACGTCAGCCCGCGTAGCCCGCGCCGCACTGGAATTGCTCTATCAACGCCAGGTCCGCGTGCTCGGGGTGGTCTTTAATGCCGTGCGTCCCGGTGGCGCAGAGTACTATTACTACCATAAGTACAAGGATTACTATCATAATTATCCCACCACAGGAGTTGCCGAAAAAGCCGGAAAAACCTGAACACGCTCAAAATCGATTTTCCTCCTCGTTCTCAAAGCGCGCCCTTGTTGCTCATGTTCGTCGAGGACGAGGAGGAGAACGAGGACGACAAACCGATCCATCAGAAATCAGGGCCGGCGTGAAAGACTAAATACAATCGAACACAGCAGTAGAAATAGAAACAGGATTGAGTAAATCTGAAACGGGAAATCGAACCGCGCATGGACGAGACACCCTCCCAAGGCCAGGCACATTAAAAGCATAAATCGCCTGCCGCCATGCAGACCGCCACGGGTGAACCAGCGCAGCAACACGGTGACAAAGGACAGCGCAACCAGCAAAGAGCCGATTGCGCCAAAAGTAATCCAGGTCTCCAGCCAATCGTTGTGCAATTGCGCCGGCCAGTAGGTCTCAGGAGAAATCCTGTAAAGCTGGAACACACTCTCAAAAGTTCCAGGGCCTGTTCCAAATATCGGGTAATCCCGCGCCATTGGCCGGGCTGCCTCGTACATCTCTTCGCGGCCGGAGAATCCTTCCTGAATTTCCCCCAGTCGCGGTTTCAGAGCCTTCCATCCCAGAGACAGGCCCAGCGCGAGGGTGCCGACAAAAAAGAACAGCAGGAAAGCGAAGGTAAATTTTCCTTTATCTGATTTGTGTTGGGCCCCAGATAGAAAATGCGTGGCGCAAAAAAGGAAAGCGGCCAACGCAATAATCGCCACGGTGACCAACGCGCCGCCACGGCTTGTCGAAATGATGGGGCATGCAGCCATAATCAAAGCGCACACCAGCAGCACGTGATGTTTTTTCTGCCGAGAACTCGCTGAGCGATGAAGCATCCACCAGAACCCGAGACAAACCGGCCAGGCGAGATTGAAGTAAGCTGAAGCATTGGCGCGGTAGTGGTATGGACCGAACTGAGAAAGCGCTTCGTTGTTGATCACCGGTTTGATCAAAAACAACAGTCGCCCCGAACCTTCCAGCCTTTGGACTATTCCTTCAACACCGAGTAATGCACCGTTGAGACATAAAATCCAAAGCAGGCGCCGCAACCGTGTCGGAAATAATGGCGACCCGTTATCAGCACCGAACTTTTTTTGCCGCGCCGCCCGCTCTTCTCCGCCCGATTTTCCAGGCAACCAATCCGTGATTGCCCAAAAAGCGCAACTCAGAGCCACATAGTTCCAAATCGTATGCCAGGTTCGGCGGCTGTCAAAGCTGTGCGGAAGCCATCCAATAAAATGGTGATAAACAAAGGTCAGCGTTTTGGGGTCGTGTGTGGCTGCGGCGTTTAACGCGCTGCTCAGGCAGAAAAGCAGAATAGCCGCCGTGAGGACAGCCAGCATTTTCCTCAACCGTTCTGCATTAAGGAACATTGGCCGGAGCTGGCTGGATGGTTCCGTCGAAGGATTATCCCAGCGTGGTGGTAAATATCCTTTCGACTTGCGAATAAACACCTTGATCGCGAGCAGCACACCAAGGAGGTAGCCGGCTATATTCATGGCCCAAATCGACCCCGGTTGCGTCGTGCCGAAGGCCCATGGACTAAAAACCACCATCAGATAAATCAGACCGGCGGTGGCATGTTCGCAGATCGTGTAAAGCTGCACATCCCACGCACGTAAACGGCGGCTTCGCGATGTGGGATTCGTCATTGGCCGCTTGGCTGGATTCAGATCAAGGAACGGGCAACCCATGCGCCTCGGCCACCGCGCGGTGGGTGACCTTGCCGTTCATCACGTTAATGCCGCCCAACAGCGCGGGTTGGTGTTGGCAAGCTTCGGTCAGACCCTGATCGGCCAATAATTCGATGAAACGATAAGTTACGTTAGTGAGGGCCTGGGTGGCTGTTCGCGCATAAGCGCCGGGCATGTTTGCAACGCAGTAATGGGTAACGCCTTCTTCAACAAAAACCGGATTGTCGTGGCTGGTAGGCCGGGAGGTCTCAGCGCAGCCGCCTTGATCGATGGCAATGTCCACCAAAACGCTTCCCGGACGCATGCGCTGCAGCATGTCGCGCCGAATAAGCTTAGGCGCTCGGGCGCCTGGCACGAGCACAGCGCCGATCAATAAGTCAACCGAAGGAAGTATTTCCATCAAGTGGGCTTCATTGGAATAGAGCGTATGAGCAGTGTGCAAGGTGATGTCCAAAAAGCGCATGCGCTCGAGATCCACTTCCAGAATCGTCACATCAGCGCCCAGCCCTTGCGCCATCCGGGCAGCGTTGATGCCGGAAGCGCCGCCTCCGAGCACTACGACTTTGCCGGGCAGTACGCCTGGAACGCCGCCCAGCAACACGCCACTGCCGCCGAAATGTTTGGCCAAGAAATAACCACCAACGAGGATCGACATTCGCCCGGCGATTTCGCTCATCGGCTCTAGCAAAGGCAATCGATGATTCACTTCAATGGTCTCGTAGGCGAGCGCTGTCACACCTGATTTCACCAAAGCTTCGGTCAACGCAGCATTGGCAGCCAGGTGCAGGTAAGTGAAAAGCATTTGCCCACGCCGTAACATCGGATATTCGGACGGCTGCGGCTCCTTCACCTTCACGATCAACTCGGCCTTGGCGAAAATTTCCTCATGGTCGCTGGCGAGGATTGCGCCGGCCTGCAGATAATCTGCATCAGGATAGCCCGCTCCGACTCCCGCGCTACATTCCACGATCACTTCATGGCCGCGCTTAATGAGCTGGTATGCCGCTGAAGGAAGCAGGGCTACCCGATACTCTTGCGTTTTAATCTCCTTTGGTATTCCGATGATCATAAGTGCCTAATAACCTGGACTGAACCTCGGCGCGCTGAACCAATGCCAGCAGGCTGACGGATGTCCCTGCCTGACGCTCGGCCGCTTCGATGCGGCTGAATTCGCCGAAAACCTCCACCCGGGTCGGTTCATCACGCGTGGCCAGTTCCTGGCCATGGGCGGCGCGCATTGCGTGAATGATGTCGTAGCAGGAGATCGTTTCCAGCGGCCGTGCCGGGACGTAAGCAGATTCTGGCTCGGTTACTTCAGTTACTACGCGTGCAACACAGAGCGTGTGCATGATTTGTTGAACCAGGCGCGTGGGCACACATAAATCTTTGCCCATCTCGATGACGCTCAGGGGCGGTTCGGCTTTCTCGAAGCGCACTCCAATGCAGGTCATGCATCGCAACGCGATGAATTCACGGCCACGTTGGTTGATGTTTTCGATTTGTTTCTCTTCAAGGTACGCCGTGCGATTTTGATATGCGTAGGCGACTTGCGCGCCGAACAAAAGAATTAACCACGAAAGGTATAAGCCGATCATGAACACCGGCACCAGGCCCAAACTGCCATAAATCTTGCTATTGGCTACAACGCGCGAAACGTAAAACACGCTCATGAGGTTGTTCAGATGAAAGAGCAGCCCGCCAGTCAAACCGCCGGCCAGGGCCGCTTTCCAGCGGACTTTTGTATTGGGTATCAGCATGTAAAGGAGGGCAAAGGTGAAGCAGAGCACTGCCGCGGGCAGGAAGTGAAAAATGAGGCGGCTCAAAAAAGGATAGGAAGTGATCAAATTCCGGGTGCTTTGCAAATGCGAGCCGCCTGCCAACCCGAGCGCCACCACTATAAGCAAGGGCGCCAGGCTGATCACTCCCCAATAAAAAATGATCCGCATGAACCAATTCCGCCCGCGTGCCACCCCCCAGATATCATTGAAGGTATCCTCGATTCGGCCCAGCATGGAGATCGCCGCAAAAATGAGCAAAATGCTGCCAGTGACTCCGAGAGCTCCGCTGCGCGTATTTTGAATGAACTGGTTAATACGCCGCGCGATATCTTTGCGCGCCTGCACCGCTTCCTCCTCCTGGGCGAAGGCGGGCAAAGCTTTGCCGGTCGGCTCGGCATTGGTTTGGATAGTGTGATCCTGTTTAGGGCGAGCAGGCTGCGGAGTTGTTGCCGATGGTATCGCGTTGGACGAGGGACTGGCATTTGTTTGCGCGTCCAAAGTTTCAACCTCGTTCGTATGGGCATGAAGGGTCGCCGGCGGCGTCACGCTCGCCACTAACTTCACAATGAACTGGTCGATGCGTTCCTCGCCTTCCTTCTTCAAAAAAGTGCTGGTAATGCTCATGGCTACTGCCAGCATCGGGATGAGTGCCAGCAGGCTGCCATAAGCGAGCGCCGACGCGCGCACCGGACAGCGATTCCGCTGGAAGCTGCGCCAGACCATGAGGCAAAAGTGGGCAAATTTGTGCACCCGTGAAAGCTCGGTCTGAGACCGGAATGCACTTTCGTCCCAAATGGAGCGCGCTTCAGCCCATCGCTTTCGCCATCTCAAATTCTTTTTCCCCATGAACAACTCACGCTAACAGACCGACCCTTCAAGTCAATTTAGAGCCATCAGATTGATAGCCAGGTGTGGTTGAGGTTCAGCTTGAATTACATTGGAGTGGTTCGATGGCGAGTCTTGCGGTTGCAGTCGCAGCCTTTCGAATTGCCCTGGCCTCAAGCGTTTCGACGTTGAGACAAACCATTTAAAATCAGATTGCAGGCTCCCACCCGCGGCGGTATTCGCGCTTCCAAAGGGCTGAAGCTTTTCGGTCCTCGACGATTTTGTGAGTTTTGGGATCGAAGTTCAGGGTATGACCCGTGCGCCAGGCGATGTTGGCGAGATGACACATCAATGTGCTCTTTTGGCCATCCTCAATTTCCGCATTCAACTTTTGACCCTCCCGAATTCCAGCGATGAAATTTGCGAAATGTACGACATCGTCGTATTTGCCTTTGGTCTCACGGATCAATTTGCTGTTCAGGTCGAAAATTTTGTAATCAGAGCCGGTGATGACCACGGAACCTTTTTCACCAAAAAATGTAACTCCAAATTGAGACCCTTCATATCCCTGGGGATCGCAGCTTCGACCTTCCCACGCGATTCCCTGGTCTCCGAAATCGAACATGGCAACGTACGTGTCCGGCGTTTCCCAGTCGTCCTGATAATGGTAGCGGTTGCCCCCGCAGGTCACCCGTTTCGGAGCGCCGACACCAAGACCCCAGCGTGCCAGGTCGAGCGCGTGCACGGCGTTGTTGCCCAGTTCGCCAGTCCCCCAATTCCAGAACCAGTGCCAGTTATAATGCAGGATGTTGTCGCGAAATGGCCTCTCCGGAGCCGGGCCTTGCCAAAGCGAATAATCGAGCCAATCCGGAATGGGAGCGGGTTTGCCTCTGCCGATCGACCCGCGATGACTCGTATACCATCCGCGGGCGAAGAATAGTTTACCGATCTCGCCGTTGTGCAGGGCAGCCATCGCCTCGATGACCCATGGCCAGCTTCGGCGTTGATTGCCCATCTGGACGACACGTTGGTGTTTTCGGGCCGCGGCAACGATCCATTCGCTTTCATGCCCGTTATGGCTGCCTGGTTTCTCCACGTACACGTGTTTGCCCGCTGCGCTCGCCATGATCGAAGCCGGAGCGTGCCAATGGTCAGGCGTGGCGATCGAAACCGCGTCCACTGCTGGATCCTCCAGCACCCGGCGGAAGTCCCTTACTCCAGTGGGTTTTTTGGACTGTTTCTTCGTTGCGGCATCAATCCCTTTTGCGATTGCCCGATCGTCCACATCGCATATGTAGGCGATTTCAGTGTTTGGGATGGAAAGATAACCAGCAATGTGATTCATCCCCCGACCATTGCAGCCGATGATGCCAAGAAGGATTTTTTCGTTGGGCCTTTTCGTTGTTGCCAGGGCAGGGAAGGCAACCAGCCCTGCCGCTGCAATGGAACTTTGTTTTAGAAAACGCCGGCGATTAACAAATGCGATTTCGGAGTTCGTAAGTTTGATTCAGATTCCGAGATTGGAGAGGGTGCTGCTGACGGCATTGACGATCTGAACGAGACGAGGATGTGAAGCTTCGAATCCCTCGACGGACGAACTCAAACCCTGGAGCGACAGTTTCAACAGCTCGGGATCTTGTTTCGTACGAGTCGCCTCGTGAGCGGAAACAACCGTAAATCCGGCGATGCTTTCGGCGTGTTCACTATGGGTTTTGGACAAAGCCGCTACTTCATCTTTTAGTGTGGTCAGCAACTGCAACAACTCGCGGCGGCGATCTTCCTTTATCGAATCAGAAGCTTCAACGCGCGCTTCGATTTCTTCAATCGTGTGTTGGATCATGTGCTTAACTCAATCTACTGAACCTGCCAGTTTCATCAAGAAGATCTATTGCTGCTGCTAACCAATAGAGGTTCCACTGCCTTCCAAATGGCCGTTTCAATAGTCTCCACTGAGTTCTTCCCTGCTATTACGCGCATGCGATTCGGTTCCGCGGCGGCGATTGCCTGATAACCGAGGGCAACCCTTTCGAAAAACTCCCGGTCCCCTTCTTCCATGCGGTCACGCATAAATCCCAGTGTGGATTGGCGAGCGAGCCGGCGCTCCTCACTCAGCTCCTGTGAGACAACCAGCAGCAGGGTCAAACCTGGGCGCGTCGTGCCTACGGCGAAATCGATCATTGCTTTCACGGCGACTAAATCGAGTTGGCGCCCATAGCCCTGGTAAGCGGTGGTCGAGTCATAAAAGCGGTCGCACAGAACTATCTCGCCTGCCGCCAGTGCCGGCCGGATCACTTCGCGAACGAGTTGAGCGCGGCTGGCGTTCATTAATAACAGCTCGGTTTCCGCGCGCATTGCCTGGTTTTGGGCGCTGTGCTTGAGGGTGTGCCGAAGTTCCTCCCCAATGGGGGTTCCACCTGGTTCGCGCAAGGTGCGGACCTTGCGTCCCGCTCCGCGCAGGCGCTTAGCCAGAAGCGTGATTTGGGTGGATTTGCCGCTGCCTTCAGTGCCTTCGAAGGTGATGAACAGGCCGCTCATTGAGTTGAGGTGGTCTTTAGCAAACCGAAATCCCAAGACATACAAACCGTTTCAAAGCCTCTTGGCGCGTGCTCCCTTAGGAGTATCTTCGATGACCCAACCTTTCGCTTTCAATTCGTCACGAATAGCATCGCTCGTTTTGAAATCCTTGGCTTTGCGAGCGGCCTGGCGTGCTTCAAGCAAAGCGTTGATTTCTGCCGGAACCTCGAATTCCGGCGGCGCTCCCACTCCGAGGACCGCATCCAGGATGGTCCAGGTGGCCAGAGCAGCAGCGGCTTCAGCCGCTGGCATCGAGTTATCCGCTAAACGTCCGTTGGTCTGGCGCACCCATTCAAAAATAACCCCCCAGGCTCCCGAGATGTTCAAATCATCATCCAACGTGTCCGAAAATGTTTTCAACAATGCTTCATCGGGGTTGGCAGTCATATTCCCCGCCAGCTCGCGCAATTTGCCGAGGCATTCGTCAATGCGCATCAAAGAAGCCTTGGAGGCATCCAATCCTTCGAGCGTGAAATTGAACGTCTCCCGGTAATGGGCGTTGAGCAGGAGGCGCCGAATTTCCCGACCTGAAAATCCTTTCGCAAGCAAATCGCGGAGGGTAAAAAAGTTTCCGAGGGACTTGCTCATTTTCTTCCCATCGACGAGCAAATGGGCTGCATGGAGCCAATGCTTCACAAAGCGCTGGCCAGGGGGTTGTACGCCCGCGCCTTCGCTTTGAGCGATTTCATCCTCATGATGAGGAAACATCAGGTCTTCGCCTCCCAAATGAAGATCGAAGGAAGGTCCAAGCAACTTCATGCCCATTGCGCTGCACTCGATGTGCCAACCAGGCCTGCCCTCGCCCCATGGACTGGGCCAAAACACTGCGCCATCGTCGGGCACGCGCGCTTTCCACAATGCGAAATCAGCAATGGCTTCTTTGGCATATTCATCACTCTGCACGCGTTCGCCCACCCGCATTTCCTCGAAATTGAGCTTCACCAATTGGCCGTATTCGTGACCGCTCGCGCGATACTTCTCGATGCTAAAGTAAACGGAGCCATCGGGAGCCTTGTAAGCTATACCCCGCTTCATCAATTTTTCTATCAGCCCAACCATCTCGGGGATGTGTTCCGTTGCCCGCGGTGTTTGGTGTGGCGTGCGGCAATTCAAAGATTTTAGATCTTCCAGGAAGGCGTTTTCGAATTTGCCGGTAAACTCGGCCAAGGGTGTCCCGCTCTCACGGACACGCTTGATGATCTTGTCATCAATGTCCGTGATGTTCATCACTTGCTGAACGGTGAAGCCTTTGAACTCGAGGTAACGCCGGACCAGATCGCCAAAGACAAAGGTTCGCCAATTTCCAATGTGCGCGAAATCGTAAACGGTGGGACCGCAGCAATACATGCCCACGGGGGGTGCGGCCACGTTGAGTGGCGCGAATTCCTCGACTGAACGCGTTAAGGTATTAAATAATCTCAGAGCCATGTCGAAATCAGCGAGGCAGAGTAGGCAGGGTAGAGGGAAAGAAAAGAGCAAATTGTAAAAATGGGGTTAGGACTCCAGGGCCATTTTACGCTCGACGCTTGTTAATTCCTTCCAGGCACCGGTGGTAATTGTTGCCAACCGAAGATTATTTATTCTGACGCGAATCAGGCGGAGCGTTGGATGGCCAATGGCTGCAGTCATTCGACGCACCTGGCGGTTTTTTCCTTCTATCAATTCCAATGCCAACCAGCGTGTCGGCACGGTTTTGCGAAATCGGATGGGCGGATCCCGCGGTGCGATAGCGGGTTGGGGTTCGAGAAGTCTTGCTCGGCAGGGCAAGGTTTTTCGACCTTGCAAGGTCACTCCGAGTTCGAGCAGTCGCAGAGATGCCTTTGGAGGAATTCCCTCCACCTGTGCCCAGTATTCCCGCTGATGCGCGTGGCGCGGTTGTAAAAGACGTTGATTTAGATCGGGTTCATCGCTCAGGAGCAGCAGTCCTTCCGAATCCGCGTCGAGCCTGCCGATGGGATAAACATTTTTTGGAAACCCAAAATCAGCGAGTGGCCTGTTGGCTGAGTTGTCCTTCGTAAACTGCGACAGAACACCGTACGGCTTGTTAAACGCAATGAGCATCTGAGTAAGGTCAATTTAGACCTTATCAAGGCAACACTTGAAGTCGAAACAGGTGCGGTGCAGGTGAGGGAGGCGTCACATAATTCATGGAACCACTGACTGCCTGCGTCCATCCGGAAAGCGGCATCCAGATTGTTCCATTTGTGCTTCCCTGCACCTGGTAGCCTCGGCCCGGAGAGGCGTTCCAGTCTAACCGCACCTGCGAGTTAGAGAGCAGAGTTTCGGATAACTTGAGATTGGGCGCGAGGCTGCCTGTATTATTTGTGCCATAGACCTGAACCCGGAAGTAGGCGCGCGGGCCCGTGCCGGGAATGGATACATTCAATTGGCTGACGTTGCCCGTAGCCTCGAGCCAGCCTGTCGGGGTGGTCCAACTCACAAGGTTTGAACTGCTTTGGATTTGGTATTGCTGCCCGGGCGCCGACGGCCACTGGAGGCGAAAGGTCGAGTTGGAAACGGTTTGCCCACTCAAAAGGAAATTAGGCGAAACCGAGCTCGGGTCAGTGCCAGCCATGAATTCAGCAAAATCCGACACGCCATCTCTGTCGCTATCCGTAAATCGGGTTCGTTTGCTCGAGACATTGCCAAAGAAATGTTGTTCCCATAAATCAGATATCCCATTCGTGTTTACGTCGGGAAAAGTGTAATTGCCATAAAAGGTCAGATTACTGCCAGGGGCTAAGGTATTCGTCTGAGCTGCCGGAGTGATATAATAGGGAAGGTCCGCATATTCGATGATGTATTTGCCAGGCGTTGCGTTGGTGATAGTCGCGGCAATGCCTTTCCCCTTCTGATACATCGTGCCGCTTAAAACGTAGCTGGATTGCCAAAGATTATTCACAATCTGTATTGTTCCTGGTGCAACATTCGAAACAGTCACTGACACATCATCAATCAGCCAGCCCGGGTGCGTGGCAGGTTCAAATGGCAGCAGCGCGTAATGCCACACCAGGTAAATGACTTTTCCTGCGTAGGCCGACAATTCAATTTTTTCCAAATTCCAACCGTCGGAGGTGTCGGAGTAAGTCGCCAGCGAGGTGGATGCGCCTGTCTCAACATCAACAGCCAGGACTTCGCCCATTTCTATGTCGAAACCAGAAACATCGAAAAAATCATAATTATTCCAGAAGGTCAGCATGGCGACGTTCCCGTTGGTCAGGTAAATGGCGGGACTGATCAGAAAACATTCCTGAAAATCCCTGACTTCACCATTCAGATTGTTCCCCCAGGCGTTGGAAACCGAATAAGCAGCGTTAGCAAGAGAATTGTGCGGCACACCTAACTCCCAGTCCGGGCTCACGCCCAAAGATTGATCCGTGTAGGTGCTCCAATTTGTTGCACCATTCTCCAGATCATCGAACCAGACTGGGTTTGGAATAATCGGTTTGAAGGTGTGAAAAGTGTAATAATGCTTGTTGTTGTCATCGACGATGGAATTACCAGCCACGTCCCGGCTAATCGTTTGATAATAATAAGTCTGGTCAGGCTGTAAAAATGTAAGGGTGAGTTGGTGGTTGTTTGCCAGGTCAGGAGCATAGGCTGTTCGATCCAGGAATGTTGAGAGTCCGAACTCGACGAGTCCATCGGTAGGCTCACTGGTATTCCAGGAAATGACAGCGGAAACATAATCGGGGTCAGCAGCCGGAATTGTGCTGGCGGGAGCAGTTGTATCAGCCGTCGCAAAAGTAGTCATGCGATTACTCGTGGAAGCGTTCGTGTAATCGATTGTAATCCTATCGCCGTTCGCAGCTCGCAATTTTCCGCCGGATGGTGAATTGGTCGAGGTAATCAATTCGAAAGAACCGGAGAAGAGCCCATGGATGGTGGTTTCCTGCAAATTAACAGTAATGCCGTTCGTTTGAGTCGTGCTGCGCGCGGTAACTGAAACGGAACCCTGGCCTGCGGCGCGAGCATCGCCGACTTCAATCGTTACGATACTCGGCAAGCCGTAAGCCGTTGAGTCCAGTGCAAGGCTTGAGAGCCCAGGCGCGCCGGGGGCCAGGAACGTGAGAAAGTTTCGAAGCAGATTAATGCGATCGTTAACACCCGAATCCATGGGCACCGCATCCAGGGGAAATGAAAGGAAAATGAGCCGTCCAGGAGCCTGGTGACCGATCCCCGGCCAGCGGAGACCAATAACGTCGCCGATGTCATTATGCAGAATGGCACTGGCATTCGTGGTTGTTGTAAAAGTATCGGAAATATCCGGGCCAACCGCTCCTTGCCACAAATCGTCGTAGACCGCGTAGTCCGTGGTGATATCAAGGCCCGCCGTAACTGTATCGACAGGCGATCCGATGATTTCCTGAGCGCCAGAACTTTGTGGATCCACAACATAGGATTGAATCTGCAGAACGTCATGAATGAAGGCAGTAGCGCCGACTTCTTCGAGTCTCGAAAGAATTTCCATTGACGCAACCAGCAGGGCCCCACCGGAACTCAAGTAGTTGCTGATCGCCCCCTGTTCGGCGGTGCTCCACGGAGCTGTAAAGTCAGGCACGCGCCAAATGACCGCACGATAAGGAGTCAGTGTGTTCAGGGTTGGAGCGCCACGTTGCGAGGCATCCCAAAAATCGTAGCTGACGCCGATTTGATTCAATGGGTCAGTATAGCCACTGAGGGGGGGTGCGCTGCCTGATAATGGGTCCTCGCCGTATTCGTCAATGAGAAGCACTGCCGCCGGGGTCGAAGCAACAAACGAAAACAAATTCGGGCCATTGCTGTTTGTCGCAACGTTTCCGGCTGCGTCACTCGACACTACATAGTAGTGATACGTCGCACCTGCAATGAGATGGTTCAGTTCGAGCAAATGGGCGGTTGTTAACGTAGAATTGGATTGAACCAAAGACAAAGCGCTGAGAGTACTGTTTGTTCCGTAAAAAACGGCTGAGGTAGCAGGCTCATCGGAGCTCCAGGACACCACTGCCTGCCCGAAGCTGTTCGTGGCTGACACATTTGAAAGCTGTGGGGCAACAAAATCCGCGCGGGCCTGAGCAGTGCGGGTGACATTGGCTGAGACATCAAGGTATCGGGCTTGGATGCTATCGTTATTTGCGACTTGCAATTTCCCATCGGCAGCAGCCTGTCCCACCGCCGTGGCGACAGCGCCAGTGAAGACGCCGGTGTTGCCAGCCGGATGCAGGACAATGATTTCGCCGTTGGGTTCAGTAGAGCTTATAACTGTGACATTCAGGGAGGGAACTCCAATCCTGTCCACGTCCACGACCTGAATTTTGATTTGATCTGGCACCCGGTAAGCAAGGCGGTCCAGCCCTATGATGGAACTTCCAACCATCGCTAACGAACCGGAGGCCACCAGCGCAAAATCCTGGTCCTCTTGCAGTGTGTCCTGGCGGGCGTCCCCGGCAATTTTGAATCCCCGCACGCGAACGGTGTATTGGCCGGGAATTGGATTTGCCAGATGCACCGCTTCGACATTATTGATCCGATCAATTTGAGCTGCGTTGGGGATCGACTCTCCACTGTCAAATTGATTTCCCCGATACAGCTTGCCATCGGGGGCTACAACTTCCAGGTCAAGGTCATTGACCAGGGCAACAGTGGATCCTGGGAAGGCGGGCAGGTCAGTATAGGCCAGGGTAATTTTGAGAGGTTCATCTGAACTTGCGACCAGGATCTGGTGTTCAAAAATTTGGCTGTTGGTTAGTGTGGTAGTCTGGTCAATGAAATCGAAAACAAGGGAAGGATCAAACAATGTGGTCAGATCAATGCGACCCCAGCCTTCGTCCATGTTTGGCACCGCTCCAGTTCCAAAGGACTGATCCAACTCGACAGCCGAATTGATGAGGGCGGCCTTGACCAGGGCAGGGGAGGGTGTCGCATTGGCATGAGTTTGACGGTAGTACTGCACGAACACAGCGGCCGCGCCCGAAGCGTGGGGCCCGGCCTGGCTCGTCCCTCCCTGATATTGATAAAACTCGTCGATCCCAGCCCACGCGTATTGATCGGTAGCCGACGCGGACTGCAACGAAGAGATCCACGTGCCGGGCGCAACGATATCGGGTTTGATTCGCCCGTCCTCACAAGGACCTCGGCTCGAAAAATCTGCCATCGCATCCGGCCCGTCTGCGTAAATAATGAAATCCGGACGGTCATTGTCCGATGCGCCGGTCGCAATCACGTTTTTGGCCACCGCAGGACTGCCGATGCTTTGGCTGGCCGGCCCTGCATTTCCAGCGGAGAACTCGAGGATGTAAGGCTGGTCGCCGAGGGTCAAAGCATCGGCATCCCGCACTAATTCATCAAACTCCATGGCGCTGATATCATAGGCGCCCTGCGTATCATCACCCCAACTATTTGAGCCAATGACTGCGCCGGCTCGAGTGGCGTCGCGTGTCAGTCTTTCAAAACTGGGAGGGGATTGGAAACCACCGGCGTCATCGAATATTCTTTGCGCGATGATGCTCGCTCCGGGCGCGACCCCCAAACCATAAAGCGCATTGTTCTCGTCAACTTCACCCGTCGCTCCATTACCTGCGATGATGCCTGACACATGAGTGCCGTGGCTATGTTCGTCCGCCGCATCAATTAAATTGCCGTAATAAAAAAAGGAAGGTGTACGACCCAACAAATCCGGATGCATTGTTTGGGCGTCACCATTATTCAAACCACTGTCCGCCACGGCCACTTTCACACCGGCCCCATCGAAGCCCAGGGACTGGGTCAACAAGGTCCTTGGTCCGCCATCACCAGCGACAATTTTGGAAGATACTTCATCAAACATCTTCATCCCTGGCCACGGCTCAATCCATAACACCGCATCGGATTTGGCCAACGCATCCAGGCGCGCGAGATTTATCCTGCCTTTAAGGATAGTGCCCACCCTGAGGTTCGATTCCTGTCGAACATCTGTCAGGGCATTCCGTGCTTCAGCAATTTCTGCCGGGCGAGCGCGAACCGCCAGCAGAATACTAACGTCCGACATACTATTGGCACCCGGGGCCGCGCGTTGTCCATTAAGAGCTTTGTGGATTTTATGTTCGGGGCCGTATTTACCAATCCATTGCACCTGCGGCACCGCGGTGACCTGATCAAGCCGCGCGGCGTGAAAACGGGCGAGATACGTATCGGTGGGGATGTAGTGAAGCAAATCCACTCCGGAAGCAAAAAGCTGCGACCGTGTCTGGGCGTCCGGGGGTTGGCTAAACTGAATCAGGAACAAACCTGAAAGCGCCGGTTGGTTTGTCGTGTGGGTCCCGGCAACCCTCTGCAGCGGAAGATGATTGCGGAGGCGGATTGGTTTAAGTTGAGCGCCAGGGGCCGCTACGGCTAGTAGAAGGACCGGCAACCCCCAAAAACGGCAGGAAAACAACCGGGACTTCACTGCCTGATAATAAACGGAGCAGGAGCAAATTACAAGTTAAGGGCTCTACTCCTGCGTGACTTTATAACCCTTCTTTTTCAGCAGCTCGACCACTCCCTCTGGGCCGACCAGGTGGCCGGCTCCCACGATGACAATTGCGTTTTCTTTTCCCTGTGCAAGTTCCTCAATTTTCGGCACCCAGCGGCGGCTCCGATCGGTTACCAAACGCTTGTAAATTACCGGTGATTCTTGCATCGCTTCGTTAAGAAATTTATTCAGTTTGTCGGCATCCCCAGTTTGCCAGGCTTTGAACATATCATCTAAATCTTTTTCCATCGTAGCAATGTCCTTCAATGTTGATTTCATCAACAATTCGCCTTCTGCTTTGGAAAAATCTGTAATCAGGCCGATTTGGAAATCAACGGTCTCGAGCGGCACTATCTTTTTGCCTTCCGTTCCCGCTTTATCGAAAAAGTGCTTGTCCAGTCCCATCTCGGGGTCTAGTCCCAATTTCTTCAACTCAAGCGCTACGAGACCCAATGCAGCGGTGGCGGGAGTGAGTGAATCGAACATTTCCGGAGGAACGCCGGCCTTTTGCGCGTAATTTTTGAATGATGCATACAGCGTTGGGGACAACTGTTTGCTGAGCGTTTCGCCCTCCGGCAATTGGCCTTTGGCCAGGAGCTTCATTGCAAGATCCGGATTTTCAAGAGCAGCGATGTCGGTCTCGAATGCAGCAACCTTTGAGCTGGTGAATGCCGCTTCAATCGGCTGAGGCAGAGGGTAGTTTTCCTTTTTCAACACATGCACCGAGCCCAGAAGGTAAACTGTGTTCTCCTTGCCCTTAAACTTCCAGAGCGTGTGTTTGCCTGTAGCCGATGCTTTGACCAGTTGAGCATCCAATGGGGCAACCGCTGCAGTGATGAACAGCAGAGTTAGTCCGTAAAAAGTTAGTTTTTGTTTTTTCACTCGTTTTACCTTAGTTGGTTTGAGGCGCTCTGGCCATTGGAAAAGTTTTACCCCAGCGACGAACGCATTGTATCAAACATGCTCTTGCCCGACTCTGCCGCTACCGGACGCTTTGCCTTTTCATCCGCATGCTCGACCAGTTCCGGTGGCAGATCCTGAAGAAAACGCGATGGCTGGCAGGGAGTAAGAACCCCATACTTTTTCCGTCCAGTGCAATGACTAATCGAGAGCGTTTGCATCGCTCGAGTTAAGGCTACGTAAAAGAGCCGGCGCTCTTCATCGAGGGTTCCTTCCAATTTCGAGCGCGCGTGCGGCAACAGCCCATCCTCCATTCCGACGATATAGACGCTCTTAAATTCAAGCCCTTTGCAGCTATGCATTGTGATCAGCGTAACCGCATCGCCCGTCTCCATTTCCTCTTCCCTGTCGGCGTCCAGAGCAATTTCTTCCAGGAAGGATTCCAAACGATCGAGTGGCCGCTGGGCGGGTGTTCCGGCTTCTGCCATTGTTGCCAGCAATTCCCGCAAATTGCGAATTCGGCTCTCTGCGGCTTCCGGCGTTTTTTCCATCCGGCGCAGTTCGGTGTTGTAACCAATCTCGGCCAGGAAGTTTTCAGCCCAATGCGCCAGTGAAGGAGACAAAGGTTCGTCGGCGTGTGAGCCGGCTCCATCCAGTGACCGGTTGTCAGGCATCAGCCCGTGATCCTGTTCGAGAGTAGAACGTGTTCGTTGAATGAATTCGACGAACTTCTCTACTGCCGCCCTCGCCCCTTGTTGAAATGTGGCCACCACGACAGGGTTGTTCATGGCCTGGAATACCGAACAACTGCGTTCCTGGCTTGCCGCGAGCAGCCGTTCCATTGTGACATCACTTAGCCCGCGCGCGGGCACATTCGCAATGCGCAACAAACTCACATCGTCATTGGGATTGACGAACATTTTTAGATAAGCGAGGAAATCGCGCACCTCACGCCGGTCAAAAAAGCTTTGGGCCCCCACCAGGTGATATCGCACACCACCTTGTCGCAGGGCCATTTCCAACGGACGCGCCTGGAGGTTGGTTCGAAACAAAATCGCCTGGGCGGACCAGGGATAACTGCCCGCAAGCCGGGCATACTGAATTTGCTCGACGATGCTCCTGGCTTCCTCCTCATCATTTGAAAAGCACTGCAGGATCAACTTTGCGCCTTCTCCGTTTTGCGACCATAAGTTTTTGCCACGCCGCTGGACATTCTGCCTGATAACGGCATTGGCGGCTTGGAGAATATTGCTGGTGGACCTGTAGTTTTGCTCGAGCTTGATGGTCTTAACCTCGGGATAATGTTTTTCCATATCGAGCAGGTTGGAAATCTCCGCTCCACGCCAGCCGTAGATGCTTTGATCGTCATCCCCTACAACGCAGAGATTGCGATGCTTCTGCGTCAGTGCCTGGACGAGCTTGAACTGTGAGGCATTCGTATCCTGGTATTCGTCCACGAGCACGAATTGATACCGCTGGCGGCATGCCTCGAGCGCGTCAGGGTGCTCGGTAAAAAGCCGCAAAGTGAGCAGGATCAGATCATCAAAGTCCACTGCATTGCATGCGCGCAGGGCCGATTCATAATGCTTTTGAACGTGTTCGGCCATGGCGCGAAGCCCTTCGTCGGCAAACACTTTGGCGCGTTCCCCGCCATTTCTAAACTTGCTCAGCAAAGCCAGGATTGCCGCCGGATCAGGTTTCTCCCCGCGGGCTGAAATATGAGAGAGGATCTTCTTGATCGTGCCAATTTGCTCCGACTCATCATAGATCACGAAGTTGCGTTTATAACCCAGCTTCTCGATGTGCTGTCGCAGTACTCGAACGCAGAAAGAGTGAAAAGTACAGATAGCAGGCTGGGTTTGGTGCGCGTCAGCTTCAGTTTCCCCCCTCTTCGGACGTCTTATGTCCCTCGGAAGTAATTTCCGGAGGCGCTCCTGCATCTCGCGGGCAGCCTTATTTGTAAAGGTCACTCCCAGAATATTGCCAGGGGCGACGCCATGTTCTATCAGGTTGGCGATACGGAAAGTAATCACCCGCGTTTTCCCTGTGCCTGCGCCAGCAAGAATCAGCACCGGACCGCGCAGTGTCTCGACGGCGCGTCTTTGCTCGGGATTCAACGAGTTCAAATTCAACATTCGGGCGCGCAGTGTATTCAAATGAATTCCTCCTGCCAGCGGGAAAAAATAATCGGATTTCTTTTGCCAATCTGGAAAAAAGCAGCCATTATCTCCCGTGCGCTAAACAGAGTCTTCTGTCTGCGTTGCAGGGGTTTTCTTCAAGACGCCGGACGCAAGCAAAAGCTTTCTCAAAGCGGCATGCCCCGTGCTTAGGGGCGTAGCAGAAGAAATTTGAACAAACCAGGCAACCAGCTGTTTCTTATTGGGGTAACTATGATTAAGAGAACGACTAAAATGAAAAACACTTCCAACCGGACGGCCTTTTCGAAGGCTGCCGCTAAACCCGAGCCCGCCAAAGTGGCGGCTGCCAAATCCACGCCGATGCAGGCGAAGCCTGAGCTGTCCACGACATCTCAACCCGTTACGGTGAAGGCCCAGCCCAAAGCCCAAATCAAACTAGTCAAACCTGAAGCCAAATCCGTCTGCGTTGCCGGCTCATTTAATGAGTGGAACCCAGACCGAACTCCTTTAACTCGAGCAGGAGACGGTACTTGGATTGGTGAGATCACTGGAATTTCTGGCCGCCATGAGTATCTCTTCGTTGTTGATGGCCAATGGTTGCCTGACCCCAATGCCCCGGAAAGTGTTCAAAATCCATTCGGCGGCAGGAATTCGGTAATGATCGTCTCCCAGTGATTGGCCGGTCACCGTTTCGGTATCGCAAGCCTGCCCTGGTTCGCCTGGGCCACGGTCAAACTCGATGGGCTGAAGCTTAAGTCAGGCCGCCACCCCATAGTCGGGGCGCTCATATGGCCTATACTTAGGGCATGATCAAAGAGTTTGTAAAACCACAACCCCAGAAGGGAATAGCAGGTTGCAACCGGGTCACGCCATTATGGCAGGGCTTGTCACCGGAATTTTTCTTTTGATCATCCCGCGCGGCAGTGTGTATCGTGGTTTGCTGCGGCGGGAAATGGCGTGAGAGACCCAATTGTGCTCTTCCGGCAAGCTCCCACCTCAATACTACAGTCAGTTTGCCGCTAACAGGCCTGGCAAATGCCGGCTTTCCAGCAACAAAATCCACCACCACACCAGCAATGCACCGCCGTGCAAATAACAGTATATCGAAAACAGTCCGGCTGCGACGCGAAAGGCCAGTAGTCCCCAGAACATGTCCATGGGAATCGGGGTGGGGGAGGAATGGTTCTTCAGTACGATCACGAAGAGACCAAACATAGCAGTTAGTCCAATGGCAGCCGATCGTTCGCGGAACAGTCGCATGAGCCAGGCAAAGGGAGCAAAAACGAGGAATACCTGCGTAAAGGCGAGGCTGAATAAAGTCATTGCAGCCCATTCCGCTAAATTCCTCGGGTAGTCCGCAGGCGTAAGGGCTCGAACCCTGGGGTCCAATACAAAAAACAGCAGCAACGCGGCGCCTGCACCAGCGAGGGTCACTCTACCCAGGAGCAAGGGGTCTATGCTCGCTTTAAAAACCCGCTGCCCGGTGTATTTGCGATGCCACGCGAAAACGAATGCCCACAGCACTATTCCACCCAGGAACAGAACCGCTTCCAAGTACCAGAGCGGGTTTTCGAGCGGGCCACAGCCATAAGCGGGGGAGGCACAGAATACACCCCATGGCTGCTGCTGCGACCGAATACTTGAGCACTTCTGGCCGTGTCAACGCTCGCACGTTTTGATTCTATACGAAAAGCTTTGGTCCCCCCATCGCATATCTGCTTGTATCCCCTTTCTCCCGGGCTACCCTCCTGTCACCAAACAAGCAAACACTATGAACAAGTATATTACCGAATTCATCGGCACATTCTTTCTTGTGCTTACAATTGGTTGTTCTGTGGTTATCGGGGGGGCAGGGGTCATAGCTCCCCTGGCTATTGGGTCGGTTTTAATGGTGATGATTTATGCGGGCGGACATATTTCCGGCGGTCATTATAATCCGGCAGTGACTCTCGGGGTGTGGCTGCGTGGACGCTGCCCCACCAAAGATGTGGTTCCTTACTGGCTTGCTCAATGGTTCGCCGCCGCCGCCGCCTCCTTTGTGCTGAATTATCTCAAAGGTGAGTCTCAGGCAAAAGCAATGGTGCTTAAGCCGGGTCCTGCCCTGGTTGCAGAATTCCTGTTTACCTTTGCTCTCGTTTACGTGGTGCTCAACAGTGCCACCGCCAAAGCCAATTCAGGCAATTCTTTTTACGGACTTGCGATTGGGTTTACCGTCATGGCGGGAGCTTTCGCCGTGGGGAGCATTTCCAGTGCAGCATTCAACCCGGCGGTGGCTGTCGGGATTTCAATTATGGGACTTTCCGCCTGGTCTAACATTTGGATTTACCTCGTGGGGAACTTTGCTGGCGGCTTTGTGGCCGCTGCCGTTTTTAAATTTCTGAACCCAACCGATAAATGAGTTCGTTGAGAACCAATGGCTGGTTACGGATTATTTCCGTTGCTCCCATCCCCATTCCCATTATTCCCACTACCGTTGCCATTATTCCCATGGGCATTTGAAGGGGATCCTCGTGGTGGCGGTGATCCACTGCTTGAACTATCCGGAGTCCCTGGCGCCGCTGGACTTCCGCTTCCCGCTGGGTCGGAAGACAAAATCACGATCTGAGCCGCAAGCTGCTCAATCAGATGAGTGGTTGGCGATTTTTGGCAACTCGGTTCTGTGCCAACCGACGAAATCAAATAGCTATCCGCAAAGCTTGCGCCGCCAGCCGGGCAGATGACCGAGTTTTTCAGGTAAGAGCTGATGTCCGAAAATTGCACAGGAGCATTGGCCGCTTGCTTCTGTTCGATAGCCCATTGTTGGATCGCACAATCGATCGTGCGCAAGTTACTAATGCAGGCATTTTTCTGAGCCGTCGTCCGCGACCGGATAAAATTAGGAATAGCGATCGTAGCCAGCAGACCAACCAAAAGCACCGAGATCATAATCTCGATCAGGGTGAACCCGCACCGGTATTGTCTTTGATGTGTCATGGCTTGACAATTCGAGTCAAAGTTTTTTACCCACGAAAAAATCATGATCGCTGCACTTATTTTTTTAATCCGAGCCTGGGCCGTTGAGCAAATTCTTCTGACCTGCTCAACCACTGTTTAACAACGGGGATAGCATCCATGGAAAGCGGAAACTCTGCAATTCCGGATAGTACCGAGCATGCCCGGGGGAACCCCGGTGTCACCTGTCGGGTCCTCTTTTGACAGGGGCTTGCGTGTCCCGAAGCAAAGGAGCTTCGGAATACAGGGGCTCTGAAGCCAGCGCGGCGTGCGATCCGGTTCGCTCAGGCTGGAGTCGCAAACTCGGTGCCTGCAGCCAGGCTTTGAGGATGAGCAGCAGCGACGGCTATCTCAAAAGTTTCGTCGCGTCCGTGGGGCGCATCTTCTTCCTGTTCTACAGAGGGAACATGCGTTGGCGTTTCTAAACTTACAGGGACATGATCTCGAATTGAGTCATTGCTCTTGTGAAAGCGAACACTGACGATTTTGCTAACGCCTTGCTCCTGCATGGTAACGCCATATAGCACGTCGGCCATGCCGATGGTGCGCTTATTATGGGTGATGATGATAAATTGCGAGTGAACGAGAAAGCGCTGCAAGACGCGGATAAAGCGGTTAATGTTTGATTCATCCAATGGCGCATCCAGCTCGTCCAACACACAGAATGGGCTGGGCTTGACCTGGTAAATGGAAAACAGAAGGGATACGGCGGTCATGGTTTGCTCTCCACCAGAAAGCAATGAAATGGTTTGCAATTGTTTGCCAGGAGGGCGAGCTACAATATCGATGCCGCTTTCGAGCAGATCGTTTTCGTCCATCAATACGAGATCCGCCTTTCCGCCGCCGAACACTTCGGTGAAGAGGATGCGGAAGTTGTCGCGGATCCGCTCAAATGTTTCGCGGAACATCTCGCGTGTCTGAGTATTGATGCGGTTAATAACATCGAGCAGATGCGTTTTGGCAGAAACCAGATCGTCATGCTGCTTGCTCAAGAATTGAAACCGTTGCTCAGTCTCCTCGTATTCCTCAATTGCCACAAGATTCACAGGACCCATTTCATCAAGCCGTCGTTGAAGAGCTTCGACTTCCTGGGATACGGCCGCCCAATCGGTCGCCACCCCTGAAGCGGCCATCTCTTCGGGGGTCATAATATGAACCTTGGCCGCGCCTTCGTCCGCAAAGGTGATGGTAATGCACTCGCTGCGGACATCATCCAGTTTCAAGTGATATTTCTGCTGGATGCGTTCGCGCAGGTTTTGCACAGACATTTCCTTTTGTGCCAGCTCTACTTCGAGGGAACCTCGCTGTTGCTGCACGTCAGCCAAACGCCGGCGTTCTTCTCGCAGTTCTTCCTCCCGGTCGCCGACTCCGGCGTCCTGAGTTTGCTTTCGGCCCAGAAGTTCAGCAGCCTGGCCATTGACCTGTTGACGCTCATGGCCCAGGCGCTCAATTTGGCCGCGGGAGTCCTGAATTTCCCTTTCAGCTTGTTCCTTGCGGAGAATGAAAGAACCAAGCTCACCCCTGCGTTGAACGACAATTTGCGCCAGTTCATTGCGACGCTGTTCCAAAGATTGCTGCTGCTGCTGGAAGGAGGAACACATCTGCTCTTGCGTGGCCAATGCCACCTTGCTCTCGGTCAGACCTGCGTGCGCACCGTCACGTTGCTGGCGCAAAACTTCCAGTTGTGCAGTCAAATTGCTCACCTGCGCCTGGCAGGCCTGTTCGAGGGACGCCAGTTCATCGGCCTTCGCTGCCAGGGCCGCCCGTTTTTCCATCCCTTCTCGCTCTTGCTCGGCGAGACTTTGAATTTCATAAACGACCGTATCGATTTTTTGATGAAGCAGCCGTTGCGAGTTCTGCAAGGCATTGAACTCTCCTTCGTGCGTGGCGATGGCGACTTCCTGGGCTCGCAGCTCGGTCTGTGCTTGCTGAAGGCTGGCGTGAAGTTCGGTCTGTTCGTTTTGAAGCGCGCCTTTGCGAAGGCTGATAACTCCCACCTCTTCGTGTAATCGGGAGAGTGCCGTTTGCAGTTCGGAGATTTGGTTTTTCCGGCCAAGAATCGAAGCTGGAGCTTTTCCGTTTCCACTGCCATTCAAGTAACCGCCGGTGTAAACACCGTGGCGGCTGAGCAACTCACCTGCGAGGGTTACATAGTGAAATGCGCCACTCGTATTTTGCCAGGCGGTAGTGGCCGCCGCCAAATCAGAGACAATCCGGGTCATTCCGAGCAACCGCTCCAGGAGAGGCCGAACGCAAGCCTCGGCTTGCACGATTGCAATCGCGGGAAGTGGTTCCCCATTTGATTCACAGGCAGCGCTTAGAGGCCCAGCCCAATGCGATGGTTCTCCTTCAGCAGCGGCCACGGTTTGAGAAGCTACTTCTTCCTGGCTGTCTGGTGCAGCAGCAAAATGGCCATTCCGCAAAAGCGAAAGCGGCGCAATGCTTGCCCTGCCTTTTTTATTTTCATTCAGATCGGCAAGGATTTCGTGGGCCGACTCCGGTTGCTCCGTCAAGACCAATTGCAGATGATGCCCGAGTGCCGTCTCAATCGCGGTGACATATTGGTCGGGAACGCGAATACGATCGGCAAGCGAGCCGAGCACATGCTGCGATTGTTTCAGAGCTGCGAGCGAACCGGAACTGAACCCTTCATGGCCGGATTGCAACTGTTCCAGAACGTGGAGGCGGGACCGTTTTCCGGCTTGTTGCTCCAACAGTTGGTCTTGTTCCTTCGAGGCATTTTGTAATTCGGAATGGATCTCCTGAAGGCGCTGCTGGCGTTGCTCGACCGTGCCTCGCTGAGTTTGCGCGCTCAGTTTTTGAGATTCGACGTTTGCGGCGAACTCATGCAATCGTGTTTCGAGCCGTTTGCGTTCCTCCTCCAATTGAATCTTTTCGGCCGAAAGTTTCTCCAGACGCACAACATTCCCTTGTTTCTGCAAGTCCACCGCGGTGATCTCATTGCGCGCGCCGCTCAGGCGTTGTGCGGCGGCGAAAGCCTCTGCCTGGACCTGGCGCAGTTCCTCCTGTTGCTGGCGCAATTCTTCCTCCACTTTTTCCAGCGTTTCCTGTTTGGCTGCCAGCATTTGCGTGTGACTGGCCCGTGCCGCCTGGGACGCAACCAACTGGCTGGTGACCGTTTCAAGCTCTTGTTCAGTGATGCTGCGCCGTTCTTCCGCCTGCGTGATATCAGCCAGGGCCTTGCTGTTCTGTTCTCCAAATTCGCGCAAACGCTCTTCATTGAACTGAACGCGGTTATCGTGCCGCTCCATCTCGCTTTTGAGTTCCAACCCGCGCTGTTGCGTGGTTGCGATTTGATGGTCGAGTTCAGACAAGCGTTCGCGTAATTCGCTGATCTCATCCTCGGAACGGAGCACTCTCGCCGAACTGGTTTCGATTTCGCTGCGGAGGCTTTCGGCTGATGACTGCCGTTCACGGACTTCGCCCAGCAACACGTCAAATTGATGCCGCGCCAGTTGTGTATCCAGGTGTTGTAACTCTGTCGAGAGTTGCTTGTAACGGCGGGCTTTGCCGGCCTGGCGTTGCAGCGATCCAATCTGTCGTTTGACTTCGCGAACCAGGTCAGCAACCCGAAGCAGGTTTTGCTCGGTATATTCCAGCTTGCGCAGCGCCTCTTTTTTCTGGGTCTTGAATTTTGTAATGCCGGCTGCTTCTTCAAAAATCATCCGACGGTCTTCAGGTTTGCTGGAGAGAATCTGCGTGATATTTCCCTGAGCCATGATGCTATAGCTGGTCCTCCCCACGCCCGTGCCCATGAACAGTTGCTGAATGTCTTTCAGCCTGCATGGCGTTTTGTTGATAAAATATTCGCTTCCGCCATCCCGGAATACACGCCGCGTCACAGTCACCTCGTTATACGCCATCTGGACTCCGGCCGCGTGCAGATGCTCCTCGTCAACCCCCCCGATGGTGAGTGAAACCTCAGCCATTCCTACGGGCTTACGTCCATCGGTGCCGTTGAAAATGACATCCGCCATTTCACCACCCCGCAATGCTTTTGCGGATTGTTCCCCCAGTACCCAACGTATAGCGTCCGACACATTGGATTTGCCACACCCATTGGGGCCGACAATCGCAGTCACCCCAGGCTGAAAGTTCAACGAAGTCTTATCCGCGAAGGACTTAAACCCCAAAACTGTAAGATTTTTGAGATACATGATTTTTCCTATCAAACCAGCCCGTGCACATAAGTAAAGTGGAAAAACCACAATACCTAGAGGCCAGTTACCGTCGGAGCACAACTAATGGTGAGGAACCGAGAATGTTTGTGCCGATTTAAAACTGTTTTATTTGATTTTTTCTGCTTCTACATCGGATTTCTATCACAGAAAATGATTCGAATTCAACCTTTTTCTTCATTTTACCTTCTTTTTTCATCAATTCAGCCTTCGGTTCGGCGTAAACCGCCGAGCCCCTGAGCAAGAAAACGCTTTCGTGACGTTAGGTTCTGCCTCCTTGAATTCCTGTCGGTTTTGTTGCTCAGAAATGTTGAACCCAAAGGCACCCTTTTCGCCGGGGAGGGGAAAATGTTTGCTCCAGTACGGTAATTCCGTTTCGGTCCCCTTAAAATCAATCAGGCCTACCGAATGGGTCCTTTCATTTAAAAAGCGCCTGCAACTAATGTTTTAGTTGACTACATGTGCTGCTGTGTTATTCTCCATCTACTAAATCCTTAATAGCAAAAAAGCATGTCTCGCAAACCATCTCGAATACTGACGAATGCCGAACACCGAATCATGGAGGTGATTTGGGCCAGAGGCTCCGCCACAGTGAGCGAGGTGGTGGAAGGCCTGGGAGGCAAAGACGCCTATACCACGATCCTGACGCTGATGCGAATTTTGAAGGTTAAAGGCTTTCTCTCTTCACGCAAGGAGGGCAGGGCGTTCGTTTTCGTCCCCACGGTCGATCGCAACACCGCTGCCAGGAAGGCGGTGCGCCAGCTTCTCTCAAAGTTCTTCGGAGGTTCACCGAGTGAATTGGTACTCTCATTCCTTCGGGAAGAGGAGCTCACGGCCGAAGAACTGGAAACAATCAAACGGAGAATCATCAAGTCCAAAGACAACTCGATATGAGAGATCTGCCGGGAATCTGTGATCAGCTCTTGAGCGCCTCCGTGAATGGCGTTTGCCAGGGTATCCTCCTGGCGGGGTTGGTGTTTTTAGGGTTGAGAGCAACGGGAAGAACCAATGCCGCAACGCGTCATGCGATTTTGTTTTTCACTCTGCTGCTGCTCGTCGCTTTGATGGTTCCCCATTGGACGGGCGCATCATTCAGCCTTGCGCGATCTGAAAATAACAAAGTGGATCGAGGGTCAGCGCCTGTGCTGGATACCTCCAAATGGTCCATTGAAGAGGAAGCTGTTCCGGGGGCCCCAGTCCTGCAAGAGGAGCTTTCGCAAGAGTTTCCCTACGACACAGCTCAAGCACCTGACCTGGATGTAGCCCGCAATGTTTTGAAAGTCTCCCCGCCAGTTTCGGAGTTGGGGACCGAAGCAAGCGTCACAGTGGCTGCCAGCCGCACGCCGTTTTTGGAGAATTTGCGCCGGCTGGCAAGTCGTCTGGTGAACCCGATGAGTGTTGAATTTGGAATTCCAAAACACGCCGGCATTTACCTGATGATCGTCTGCGTGGCGGTAATTATGATCAAAGTTTTGGTGTTGTTATTCCGTCTGGCACAAATTCGGAATTTAAAACTTAACTCCATAATACCAGGGAATGAGTTAAGTGATCTCTTTCAACGGCTTCGTAAGAGGCAGGGAGCTGCCCGTGATGTAACCTTAAGAATTTCGCGCGAGATCAAAGCGCCATTGTTCTTGGGCTTTTTCCATCCATTGATATTACTCCCGGCTGAATTGGCAGAGGAGGCAAAACAGAGCGATACTGAACAGGTGCTGCGTCACGAACTGGCTCACCTGCGGCGATGCGACGATTGGGCCAACCTCGTTCAGCATTTGATCCAGGCATTTCTCTTTTTCCACCCGGCAGTCTGGTGGATTTCACGCCAGCTATCTCTCGACCGTGAAATCGCTTGTGACGATCATGTGCTGGAACAAAGCGGGCGCCGGGCGTATGCCTTCCTGCTGGCGAATTTGGCTGGGCGCATGCGAGGATATCCCCCGCTTGCGCCTGGAACTTCGGGCAACAAAAACCAACTGAAACAAAGGATAGATATGGTACTCGATAGCTGCAGAAACAATTCGCCTCACCTTGCAAGAATGAGGGTGGGATGCATGACGACGGCAGCGGCATTGTTTGCGGCAGCCGCAATCTGCTACGCGCCAAGATTGGCTCTGGCTCAAAATGAACCAACACAAGAGCCGCAGGACCTTCGCCCGCCTTCCGAACGGAGCCCACGGGACGAATCAGGTCCGTTCGTTGTCCCGCTGCCTCCCGCGTTCCCGCCTGGTCCAAGAATGAACCGTGGCGATTTGCCAAGGATTGCAGGACAACCGCAGCCTCCGGGAGCACCCCGCATGCCCCGAGCTCCAATTGTTCGCAGCCTCCTCGAGGACCGGGAAGGCAACATCTGGGTAGGAACGCAGCCCGGGTTTGGACCAGGTGAACGTCCTCTTGAAGAGCGCCTGGCACGCCTCGAAAGGATGGTTCAAACGTTAATGTCGCACTTTGATTTGAACCCTGGGGAAGGGGATTTTCATGGAAAAGCTCGCACAGACGAGGAAGTCATACGCGAGAAAATGCCGGGTCCCCATCCGTACCCCCGCTCGACCGGTAACATCAGCCGTGGCCGCCAAATCATTATGGGCAAGCTGGACCGAATCCGTCTCGACAAAGGCTGGGATGGTCTTCCCCTGAGTGAAGTCATCAAAGATCTTGGTAATGAATCCAGAAAAAGGGACCCCGACAAACGCGGTATCAACTTCATTATTAATCCGAATGTGTCGACCGCCGCGCCTGCCATCGATCCAGCTACTGGCTTGCCTATTGCGTCCGGTGCTCCTGCCGAGCCGGTGGATGTTGGCGCGACGCTGATTAAGATCAATCCTGTGCTCACCGATGTGAGTTTGGCCGACTTGTTGGACGCCATCGTCAAAGTCGCCGATCACCCCATTAAGTACTCGATCGAAGATTACGCCGTCGTTTTCTCCGTGAAATCGGCTGACAATTTACCTATGGGGTTTGGAAGGCGGCTCAGGGAGCAGGACCGGGATAAACTCAACGCACAGTTTGAAATGCTGGAGCGCGAAAAACGAAAGTTGAGTCAGCAAATCGAAAAATTACAAAAAGAACAGGAAAAATTAGAGCAGAGCAGCAAGGAAAAACCCGGGGACAGGTGACCCGTAGCAGCCGAGGTAAGGGCGTGTTGCCCAAACACCGGAGCGCGGCCGTCCTCGGCCCAGCAACGTTCGAACATGCTGTTTCCCTCGAATTTCGACACAACCTTCGGGTCGAGGATCTCCCTTTTCTTTCAACTTTGGCTTTGGGCAACACGCCCTCACCTCGTCTGCTACTTGGGGTTTTTACGAAACTTTCCAAGGCTCGCGTTTCGGGCGATCGAGCCATTGGTTGGCAACCTCGTCCCCAACGAACCGCTCTGTCGCGGGGTCCCACTTCAAATGGCGATGGTTCCAGTAAGCCAGATTGCCAAGGTGGCAGACAGTCACTGAACGACAACCGATCTCGACGTCGCAAATCGGTTTTTTACGATTGCGAACGCAATCCAGAAAGTCTTTGAGATGGTTGTTACTTTTGTAAAGGCGCAATGCCTTGTCATCGAGCGGTTCATCGCCGAGTGCCTTGGGCGTTGCCTCGAATTTGCCGCGGTTCACCAGAATTTTCCCCTCTGTGCCGATGAAGAGAATGCCGCCACTATCGCCGTGGATCATTTCGACGCCGTTGGCATAGAGATAACGCACGCCTCTGGTCGCCTTCGGGTCTTCCGGCGGAATTATTTCTACCGGGCCGCTGTCATCCATGCCCAGGCCCCATTGCGCGATGTCGAAATGATGAGCTCCCCAGTCGGTCATCATACCGCCTGAGTATTCGCGATAATTGCGCCAGGCGGGAAAATGTGTATGAACTCCGCGCGGACTGAGAACAGAGTTATAGGGACGCTGCGGGGCGGGCCCAAGCCAGAAATCCCAATTCAGGCCGGGTTCAACCGGCTCTTCCGGCAGGTCGCAGGGGACTGAAGGGGGGCCGACGTCCACGATCACCTGTTTGATCTTACCGATGCGCCCATTGCGGACCAGTTCGCAAGCTTTGCGAAATTCGCTCGAGGAACGCTGCATGGAGCCGGTCTGGAACACGCGATCGTTTTTGCGCGCGGCATTCACCATGGCCCGCGCCTCGCGAATCGTCAACGAGAGGGGCTTTTCGCAGTAAACATCCTTGCCGACATTGCAAGCTGCAATCGCGATAATCGCGTGCCAATGATCCGGCGCCGCGATCACCACGGCATCGATATCCTTGCGCGCGAGGAGTTCGCGGAAATCCTTATACTCGGTGCACCCTTTGAAGTCAGCTTCGCGTTTGATGCTATAAAACTCCTCGACCGTTTTGCGGCTATGCTCGCGGCGTGTAGTATCGACATCGCAGATGGCGGCCACCTGCGTGTTAGGGTGGTTGAGAAAGCCATTGAGAAGGCCCCGGCCCTGAGTGCCAGTCCCTATAAATCCTAATGTGATACGATCGTTCGGACCCTTTTGCCCAGACGCTGCCCAGCTTGAGGAAAAAAGGAACGGCGCAACAATTGTTCCGGTCGAAGCCGTTTTTAGAAACTGACGTCGGTTGAATCGTGTATGCATGGTGAAGAGGAGTATCGCCCTGTGGCTTGTCTGTTGCAATCCATTTGTCCCCGACCCGCGCTGATCATAATGGCAGCTATGATTGGAGGGCGAAACGACCCGTGAATCAGTGCTTCGTTCCAATGTCCGCATACCAGCCAAACCAAAATCCCGTAGGGATGATCTGAGAATAGCTCAGGGCAAGCGCCCCGCTCCGTAGAGCTTTTGACGAAGGAGGGAGGAACGAGCGCCGCCCTGGATTAATACGCTCCAAAAAACATTCCCTCTCCCCGCGAGGAACGAGCGGGGAGAGGGATAAAGGGAGAGGAGCCTATTAATTGGCCCGTACCATCCACGCTTGCCGATTTTGGGCTGTGGTTCCGTTTCTCCTGAGTTAGAAAGAGTTTTGCAATCCCAGCTACCGAGCAGAGACCATCTCGGCTTCTGCTTCTTTTTGAATCCGGAGACGCTCGAGCCTGGATTCTTCGAATACATGCTGGAGCACATCGTCGTGTAGCTGGGTCATTTCCGCGGCAGCATCTTTCATCGCGCCATGTTCAACCGCGCGCGAGAGAACCTCCGCTTTAGTGGCGCCCTTCTTTTTGCCAAGGAACGGTTTAATAATCAGGAAAACCACATCTCGAAGAGGCATGTAGCGAACGAACCGGCGAAGCAGGCGAAACGTTTGAACCGGGTAATGCATCAGCTTGTAGATGAAAAGACGGCGAAGTCCGGCCCGGCGCACATCGTTAATCAGTTCACCATCGAGACAGGTCGGATCAATCGATGAACATTTGAAGTACTTGTACCAATCCTCCGCGTCATTGATCAGGCCGCGCTTGAGATATTCCTGCCACAGCGGCGTTCCTCGATAAACACAGAGCCGGTTGAAGCCGAACGTATCGAGTGGCAACCTCGCCGCAAAATCGAATGTCGCATTCATATCCTCGACGGTTTCATCGGGATTTCCGACCACAAAAAATCCGTGAACGATTTCGATGCCGGCTTTTTTTGCTTTGCTCACGGCGGACTCAATCTCCGCGATGGTCTGGTCCTTTCGGACGCGATCCAAAATTTTCTGGCTGCCGCTTTCGATTCCAAACATCAGCGTTCGGCAATGCGCTTTGGCCATTGCGGGAAACAAATGTTGCGCTACGGAATCCACTCTGCCTTCACAACCCCATTCGATTCGAATGTCGTTGTCGTTGATCCCCTTGCAGATGGTCTCGATACGTTTGGGCTGGAGCAGGAAATGATCATCCACAAAGTATACCGCCCCGTACCCGAGCTTCTGAAGATGTTTAAACTCCTCGACAACATGCTGCGGGCTTCTGCACCGCCATTTACCCTCGTTAAAAATCGGGATATCGCAAAACATGCAGGTCCATGGGCAGCCGCGAGAAGTCTGCATGGTGGTGAAGCGCTCCATGGAAAGCACGGCTGGAACATCCAAAGGCATCGACTCGACGAAATCCAACGGGAGACTTTCACGATCGGGATAGGGCCATTGATCCAGGTTGCGCTCGGGAGGGCGGTTGGGGTTGTTGACCACCTGGCCGTCTTTGGCCCAGGTCAAGCTCGCTACTCCGGACGGGTCGTCCAAATTAGAAATCAAATCGAGGATTAACTGCTCGCCATCCCCCCGGCAGACAAAGTCCACCTCAGGACATTGGTGTTTTACCAGCGCCGCATTGAGACTGGCAAACACGCCGCCAAAAGCCAGTTTCACCCGGGTATCGGCCGCACGGATCTGCCGGGCCATCAATTTGGCGTAAGGATAACTTGTGGTGCTTAGAAAGCTTAGGCCCACTAACGCCGGCTGCCTCTTTTTTATCTCCTCGACGATGGTTTCATTGGGTGTATCGGGATTGGCCTGATCAAACATCTGGCACTCGTGGCCGGCGCGTTTCAAAACGGCCGAGAGAGACATGATGCCGATGGGCGGAAATCCCATTACCCGAATGTTTCCATTTTTTGCCCGCGTCTTGGCTGGAAGCGCATAGAACTGAGGGTCTCGCACGTGGATCAAAAATATTAGCATAGTCGTGGCCTTTTGTTGTTGATTCGTCTATTCCGCGCCACCCTGGAAGACTCCGGCATCCGACACCCGTTCCGAATTTGGAATGGGTCCTTGTTGGATGTCACGCGCGTTTGTTGGCGAGAATTTCAAGCTGCAATTTATCATTTCGCCAAAAGAACACAATCAGAATAGCTGAACGACCGGCACAAACAACAGGAAAAATGGCAATGGAAATGTGAGTCCCAAAAACGCGCACGCTCCTAATCCTGTGCGGCAACTGGAAGGACGCGTCAACTACTTGGTTGAAGGAAGTTGCGGAAGGATCTGGTTGCTGTAGCGAGGTAGTTGGTCTTAAGATCGATTCAATGACCCGTGGAGCTCTGTTCAAAGCGAGGTCAATGAGCAATACCAATTAGATTGAGAATCTGTTGCGGGAAATCGGACCGTAAGGCCGTGCCGGGAAAGTTCCATCGATCGAAGTGGAGCTGTCTGGAGTGTTATTCCGTGACGATTTTTTCGGTGGCAATTACTCTAGTGGCGGCGGCAGCCTCGACGAGTTCCCTGTACGAACCTTCCAACGTTATTCCTCCAAAGCCTGCTCGTGAAATGCGCGGGGCCTGGATAGCGACCATAGCAAACGTCACCTGGCCTTCGCAAAAAGGATTAAGCAGTGCCGCGCAAAAAGCGGAGTTCATCGCCCTGCTCGATCGCGCTGTTCGACTAAAGCTCAACACGATTATTTTCCAGGTGCGGCCCGAATCCGATGCGTTCTATGCATCCAGCATCGAGCCCTGGTCAGAATTTCTGACTGGAACGATGGGTAAGGCCCCTTTGCCGTATTATGACCCGCTTGCATTTGCGGTGCAGGAAGCGCATGCGCGTGGTCTGGAACTGCACGCATGGTTTAATCCGTATCGTGCCCGAAATTCTCTTGCCCGCTGGCCGATTGCGCCAAATCACGTGAGCAAGACGCATCCCCAGTGGGTGCTGCGTTATGGCAGCCAGCAATGGCTCGACCCTGGTGAGAAGGAAGTGCAGATCCACTTGCTTAAGATCGTCATGGATGTGGTGAGGCGGTACGACATTGATGGGGTTCAATTCGACGATTATTTCTACCCTTACCCGGAAAAAGATCGCGCGGGGAAGGTCTTGGATTTCCCCGATTATGCAAGTTGGAAAAGAGCCGAGAAAGGCGGCTTTGCGCGTGATGACTGGAGGCGTGAGAATGTAAACGGACTCATTCATCAGGTTTACGAGGCGATCAAAGCTGCCAAACCGTCCGTCAAATTCGGAATCAGTCCGTTTGGCATCTGGCGCTCGGGCGAGCCGCCACAGATTCGAGGACTGGATGCTTACACGATCCTGAACGCTGATTCGAGAAAGTGGCTGGCGAATGGGTGGGTCGATTACCTGGCCCCTCAACTTTATTGGCCCATCGACTCCCCGGAACAGAGTTTTCCCGTGCTGCTGAAGTGGTGGGCGGAACAAAATGTCAAAGGCCGAAATTTGTTTGTGGGACTGGATTCCACAAAAACCAATGAAAGATGGAAAGTGCAGGAAATCCTGAATCAAATCCGACTCACTCGCCAACAGAGCGGTGTCAGCGGTCAGATTCATTGGAACATGAAAACGCTCATGCAAAACTCGCCATTGGTAGCGGCCCTGGAACGCGAAGTTTATCAACAATCGGCACTGACACCAGCGTCGCCATGGCTGGGAAGCGGGCGTTATGGAAAACCAAAGGTAAGAGTTGACCGTGCAACGCCCGGCTCTGAAAAGGGTCAAGCTCGACTAATGGCAAATCGTCCGGTTTTGAAAGCCAGTTGGGAGTTAACTGAAAAACCATGGCTATGGCTGCTGCAAACCAAAGTCGGAACTCAATGGAAGACTGAGGTATTGCCTGGGTCCAAGACCTCCCGCTCGTGGGTCGGCTCAGAGCCCGGCATAATCGCCGTGACGCCCATCGACCGGATGGGAAATGCAAGCTCCTCCGCGGTTCTTCAACGCAGAATGTGATTTGGATCGGATTGAAATGGGGCAATTCCCATCTGGCGGTGACCGGTCGAGCGGGCGTACGGCTTGGGAGTCGGCATTTACTCGCGTATGATTTGGGTGTTCCCATCTTCAGGCCTGCGTCTCATTAACACCCCCATTTATGGGGGTGGCGCACGCATCGAAGATGTTCAACCCTTTGAAGGTTTCTCACGCGTCCCCCCACTTCTAATTACGCCCTGTTCTATGAAAAATTTCCCTTGAGGAGCGTATGAAATAGTCCTATACTTTGAACAATAGTATGCATCTCTCCAGACGCGAACTTGGCGCTCACCCTGATGGGAACAGCAGAGGCTTCACATTGATCGAATTACTGGTTGTTATCGCGATCATCGCGATTCTGGCGGCGATGCTGCTGCCCGCGTTAAGCAAGGCCAAAGCGAAAGCGCAGGGGATCTTCTGCATGAACAATACTCATCAACTCATGCTGTCGATGATTCAGTACACTCATGATTATACGGATTTTTTCCCTCCAAATCCTGATGATGGAAACGTAAATAAAAACGGGAATTGGGTCGGAGGCGATGCTGGTATCGGGGGCGGCAATGAATATGACCCGAACATTCTTAAAGACCCTTTGTACTCTCAATTAGCTCCTTATCAAGGCGGCAATGTCACGGTGTATCGTTGTCCGGCGGACAGCCGAAAACCGGGATCGCCTAATGGCTTTTCCGCCCAGGACGTTAATTTAAAGGGTACTAAAATTCCAAACTCGCGCAGTGTCTCTCTGAGTCAGGCTGTTGGAACCAATCCGGGCGTCCGGAACGGAACGGTGGCAGTTGATGGGCCCTGGCTGGATGGAGGTCACGGCCATAGGCTGAATCAAACCTGGCTGACCTACGGTAAGACCAGCAGCATGACACGCCCTGGTCCCTCCAGCACCTTTACTCTTGTGGACGAAAACCAGTTCAGCATTAACGACGGCGGCTTCGGGACCGTTGGTCCAAAAGATCCTCCCATCTACAGCATGATTGATTGGCCAGGCATTTATCACAACGGTGCCTGCGGATTTGCTTTTGGCGATGGCCACTCAGAAATTCATAAATGGAAAGACCCGCGCACTTACTTGCTCTCAGCGGTTAACAAGGTCGGGTCACAGCCCGGCAGTCGTGACATCTGGTGGATGTCCGTTCACTCCAGCGCCTTGATCAAGGGCCCTGATTTTTCATCAAACTGAGCTGGCCGGTTTCCAGAATTGGTTTTGGGATCTCCGTTTCCAAGTTTGGGTTTTCCTCTAATACTCATCATTAGGTTCCCGGATCGCGCTGGTGCTTGCTTCAGGGCGGGTGTTGGAACAGCATAACGCCAATTATGGTTCTAAACACCCAGGATTCAAGACTGACAGCAGCCCTGAGAGCAAAGCGAAATGGTCATGTGGGCCTTGTAGTTTGGCTGACAGGCTTGAGCGGTTCCGGCAAATCCACACTCGCTTCTGCCGTTGAGTTGGAATTGTTCAACCAGGGCAAACAGGTGTTTATGCTGGATGGTGATCATTTGCGGGGCGGCTTGTGTTCTGATTTGGGATTCTCGCCCGAAGCTCGCAAGGAGAATGTGCGCCGCGCAGGCGAAGTTGCCGCGCTTTTTGCCGAGGCGGGTTTGCTTTGTATCGCCGCCTTTATCTCCCCGTACCGCTCCGAACGCGCGCTTGCGCGCCGCGTTGCTCCTGAAAAAAGATTCCTCGAGGTCTATTTGAACGCTCCACTCGCGGTTTGTGAAAAGCGCGATCCGAAGGGCCTTTATGCCCGAGCCCGCACAGGCGAATTAAAACAGTTCACGGGTGTTTCTGCGCCCTATGAGCCGCCGGAGCACCCTGACCTTGAGCTTCGTACTGATCGGTTCAGCGTTACGCAATGTGTTGATTTGCTGCTGGATAAAATCGGGCAGTTCAGCCTGACTTGACAAAGTTGGCGTCCAGTGAGATCAGTCTAAGTAATATAGAGCAGCCTAAGTTTGCCTGCCTTCCTGCCGGCAAACGCGGGGAAACCAAATTCCTCGGGTCGCTCGGGTTCGCGAGCTTTCGTGATCTCGAGCATAACCGGGGACGGGGCGCAAGGCCGCGGGCAACCGTGGCCAAGGTCACTTTCAAGACCGAGCCCGTCAGCTAACCTCGCCGGCATTTGGAAGGGCGATCCTCCAGGGTCCCGTATGTGCGGGACTCCCGCGTTCACCCCGTCAAAACAAGCGCTACGCGCCTGTGCCGTTCGCTGCGGCATTGCGTTTAGCCAAATCGGAGATGGGTATGAGAGTATTGATAACATTCGTTCAGCAATATCCCGTGGTAAGTGGGTTGGTTGTAGCGTTGATACTGGCCTGGCTTTCCCCCGTACTGCTCGGCGCAGTTTTCATTCGGGAAAGGCAGGTCGGCGTTATCGTGAAAAAGTTTGGCGCGCGCTCATTGCCGCCAGGCAGGCTGATTGCATTGGCTGCCGAGGCCGGTTACCAGGCCGACACTTTGCCGCCAGGCCTGCACTTCGGTTATTATCGATGGCAGTACCGGATTCTTAAGATCGGCGTCACGCTGGTGCCGCAAGGCGAACTGGCTGTGGTGGTCTCGGCCGACGGCGCGCCGATCCCGTCGGAAAGGATCCTGGGGAAGGTGGTGGATTGCGACAACTTTCAGGATACTCGGAAGTTCCTGGCGAATGGTGGCGAAAAAGGCCGCCAACTCGGCATCCTTACTGCCGGAGTCTATCGTATCAACACCGCGCAGTTTACGGTCATTATTTCGTCCAATGCGCACGAGCATGGGATGAATGCACACGACCTGCTTTTGCAACATGTCGAACCGGACAAGGTCGGCATTGTCACCGCACTGGATGGGCGGCCAATCGAAGCAACCGAGATTGCCGGGCCTGTGATTCCCGGACACGATAGTTTCCAAAATGGACAGGCATTTCTGGACGGCGGCGGGCGCCGTGGCTTGCAGGAACAGATCATCCTTTCGGGCACCTGGAACCTCAATCCCTGGTTGGTCCATGTCGAGCAGGTGCCGATGGTGCAAATCCCGATTGGCTACGTCGGTGTAGTCATATCGTTCGTGGGCCAGGCGCACGTGGACGTCAGCGGTCTCGAGTTCAAACACGGCGACCTGGTCAACACCGGCCACAAAGGCGTGTGGGTAAGCCCGCTTTATCCGGGCAAACACCCCATCAACACACGCGTCATGAAAACCGAATTAGTGCCCACCACGAATATTGTGCTCAACTGGGCGACGCGCACTGAGGCGCATCATTATGACGAAAAACTTTCGTCCATCACAGTGCGTTCCCAGGATGGCTTTGCCTTCAACCTGGATGTCTCGCAAATCATCCACGTTGGCGCGTTGGATGCCCCAAAGGTCATCTCGAGGGTTGGTTCAATGCAGAACCTGGTGGACCACGTCCTGCAGCCGATCGTTGGAAATTATTTCCGCAATTCGGCGCAGGATTATACGGTGCTGGATTTCCTGAGCGCCAGAAGCCATCGGCAGGTCGAGGCAGCGGAACATATTCGCGCCGCAATCGGGGCCTATGATGTTCAGGCGATCGACACGCTCATAGGTGACATCCATCCTCCGGCTGAACTGATGCAAACTCAGACCGATCGAAAGATTGCCGAAGAACGCCGCAAAACCTACGAAGTCCAGGAAGCCGCGCAAATTCAGCGGCAACAATTGGTGCGACAAACTGCCCTGGCCGAAATTCAGCAGCAGGTTGTGGCTTCAGAGCAAGGGGTCAACATTGCCGAACTGAAGGCAAATGCCACAGTGAAGGAAGCAACCGGGGAAGCGGAGTCCATCCGTCTGCGAGCACTTGGAGAAGCCGAAGCCATTCGGGCCACCGGGGGCGCCAAAGCCGAGGCATATCGCGTTGGCGTGGAAGCCCTGGGCGCGCAAGGCTACACCGTCATGCAATTGATGCAGATCGTAGGCGAGCGCAACGTACGCATCGTGCCGGATGTGGCGGTCACCGGGGCAGGCAGCCAGGCCGGGATGGTCGACGGGCTCCTTGGGTTAATGTTGCGCGGCCAGGCCAACGGCAGCCACGAGCAAAAAGTCAGTTGAGATTCCGTTGTCATTTTTCGTTCCGGAATGTTTGAAAAGTTTTTGCCGGCAATTCGGTCGACCCCAAGGGGGTTTAACATATTAGCCCAGTGGTTGCGACGGTCCGCCGCCTTCCGTCGCTACCCTGGGAAAATCGCATCAAAAAAACACCCTCTCCCATCGGATGGGAGAGGGATCAAGGGGTGAGGGTTCTCAAATTCCTCCCAGCGTGGCGGATGAGCCAGGCGTGATTAAAAGTGGGTGTTTAACCTGCGTCTCATTAACACCCCCATTTATGAGGGTGCACTGCGGCATCGAGGATGTTCAACCCTTTCAAGGGTTTCTCGCAATCCATCCAGCTTCTAATCACCCCATGATAAAGTGACCCGCGAATGGGCCTTCTTGACCACTGTTTCGGAGAAACTTACCTTTCGTGGCATGCGATCGACGCATCGGCGCCCACACCTCTTGACAAAAACTTCCCCACAATCACGTTCCCGCTATGAGAAGGCGTCCTACACCGACTTCACCTTTCCTCACTTCACTTCAGGCCAAACAAACGCACTGTTAGCCCTTATGCGCCGAGTTCGCGCCACAATCCTAATTACGCTGGCGATTTCAGTCCTGGCGCTTGTTTTGGCATATCACTCAAATCGTCGGAATCGCGCCGAGGTATACACGCGCTACGCAGAACTCAGGGCCGCCCTTTCAGCGGCGGACACCAACGCTGTGCTGGCTCTCATCGCCCCTGCGTGTCGAAGCAACTTTGACGAGGGCAGGTTCATCAGACTGGTCGGGTTCGCTCAACCCCTGGGAGATCGTTCAAAGGTTCTGATACTCGCCGGTGAGGCTACGGTCTGGCCAAAGCCGAATTGGTACTTGTGTGGTTTCGTACCCATTGGAAATACTGTCGAGATGACGAAGGTCAGCAGCCATTGGTTTTTTACGGGAAAGGTTCATCTGGACTAATGCGGCAACCTTACGCTAACAAAATCACTGGAGCGAATGCGGCGCTTCGGTCGTGCTTGGCCGCACGCATCGTTCAGTTTCGCGTTCGACCTCAGGATTTGTATAATGCCACGAAAATGCTTATGTGCCTCGCCTTAAATTCATCGAAACAGCCAGCGCGACTTCAACGGTCCTCGTGTAGGAGCACACCCAGCCGCTTCGCGCCTCGACACTCAATTCCAGGGCTTTTGCCATGCGAATGATAACCCAGCAGCGCCCATTTGCCTGTATTTGTCTTTGCACCGGTTTTGAAGCCGCATGACACTTTTCTGCCCAGTATTTGAAGTTGTTTTGGCATAATTTTGTCTTTCAGATTTCAACGATCATGAGAGGTTTGTCCCATTTCTACTGTTGGGCAGATAAGCCTTTATGAGCGTTTCTTGGGTCATCAGCAGCTTTTCCGCTTCTGACCTTGATGGCCAGACAGTTGAGTTCCGTCTTCCCGGCCAGCATTCCAGCACACATGGCATTGGCACATTTCAGGCACGGGCGTTGTCCGGCAGACGTGTTGTCCTTCGGATTCGGTTGCAAATGGCACCGGGTTGGGCACGAAAAGAGGATATCCTCTTTCTAATCCCTCAGGATGGCTGCAGACAGATAGAGATTCACCCAAATAACTCGGTGGCCCGTTACCGTTTGTTTATGTCATGAGTTTCCACGATCACTCGCATCCATTTTGGGTTGTCACCACCCCGCTGTCCAACCTTACGCGGCTGCCAACGCCGGGTGAGCGCAAACCTGTTAATCGAGAGTCCTTGGTCCGGCGTGGCTGCGCTTTTGGTCGGGCCAAAGAACACCCATCATGCAGACTGCAATATTAGTAATCATCATCGCCGCCGCTGTCTTCGCGGTGTTCTACTTTTCTCGACGCAGCATCGGTGGCCGGATCATCGAATCGCCGCGATTTGGAATCCTCAACCTGAAAGGAGAGGAGGCGGCGGCGCTCATCTCCAACGATGCGAGCGCCATTGCATCCGTTCTCGGCCAACCGCAGCAGAGCACCACCGCCGTTCCCCAGTGTGATGTATTGTTTGTCTATTGCGACATGGAGCCAGAGGGAGGCGTGCGGAACTGCCGAGACGGACTGCGTGAAATCATTCGTGATTCAGGAGCCAGCGTCGTGGTCGTAGCATCGGAGAACGATGGCGAGGCGTACGTTGCCTCTGGCAAGCGGGACACGAACAAGAAGTACGGGAGGGCAAATCTCGTAATGACCCTTCAGCGTAACGGTGAAGTCTTTCCCAGCTTCTTTGCGCGCCTCTTCGCGGACATGAAGCAGGGCGTCCCCATGCCGGTTGCTTGGGTGAAGCTTGCGCCCCAGGTTCCTGGCCACGACCAGGCCGACTGCCCCGGAACGATATTCTCCTGCGAAGCGGGCCAGGTTGCATTCCGATGACGAGGCCCAAAATCACTGGAGCGAATGTGGGCGGGCCACATTTGGTCGCCAATTCGGAAGCGCTGCACCGCCACCATTGCTCAGTTCTGCCGTCGGGAACCAAGGTATTTGCGAAACACCATCACGCAATCATGACAACAATACTGGCTTCCCCGGTCCGAGTGGTGGATAGGCTGCTGGCCTGCCTTCAACTGCTTGAGCGCCATCTTCAAGGCCTCCTGACAGCCAATAGACTCCAGACTGTCCCCACAGTAATATCCCACCACATGACGCGATACCTTGTCGGTCAGCAGCGACAAAAACATGAAGCCTTCTTCCGTGCTCGCCACTCATTCGGCATTTCCGGGTCTTCCGACCAAAATGCATGGAACGAACTGAGCTAATCAGTCCGCGTTTCGGCACTCCGGCGACTTCCCGGCTACGCGCCACCGAGTGTAAGCGGCTCGGAGTATTCCTCGCCCTTAGTGCCGCCGCATTCCTCTTTGCGGTTGCGGGTGCCTCATTCATTCCGCGCAGTTTGCCCGATCTCCTCCGTCGATGGGCGCACCCGAACATCTTCGTGCCGCTGGGCATGGCGATCACCATTCACATGCTCCGTCGTGATTTCAGCGATCTATCGGCATCGGAGCGGTTCAATCCGTGGCCAATCGCAAAATCCAGTGCAGGCTGCCTCGTTGCGGGTGCAGGGCTGCTGGCCCTGACGATCCCAGTATTCGTTTTCGCGTTCGGTCTTCGCTGGTCCATCAATGCGGCCTTCAGCGGCACAGCCATGGCGTTCACGCTGTGGGGCATCATAATAACCGCAGCAGCGGAAGAGATCGGGTTCCGGGGCTACGCCTTCTGGCGTCTCATTCGATTGATTGGGTTCTGGCCCGCTCAGGCTACTGTCGCCGGGCTGTTCTCCCTGTCGCATCTTACCCTTGGAGGTTATACGCTGCTGCCAGCTCTCGTGGGGACGGTGACAGGCTCGCTGCTTTTTGGGGCCGTCTTCGCACGGACCCACAGCCTTGCAGCACCGATCGCTCTTCATACCGGTTGGAACGTATCCCAGCACCTGCTATTGAGTCCGCTCGATCCAACCGCCACGCCATTGCTGGCGCGCTTCCCGCACGCGCCTTCGAAGGGAGAGTTTACCTTGATGCTGGCTTGGATGGGGTTGGTGATGGCGGGGAGCATGGTGGTTGCGCTCCGCTTCAAAGTCAGACCTGTATCGGAAAAATAGAATAACCCACTTGACCGGACGATTGGGCGGTATGAAACGGGTTTTCTCGCGATAGGCTTCGGGGGACGGTTCGACGAGCGCGACGTATCCATCTTCCGCGTGCGTATAGAGCCGGCCATCGACATCCAGAAAGGAGAGGCTTTTGGAACGTTCCTGCCACTTGGTTGTCCCTGTCTTGAACTCAGCACACGTAAGAGAGGCGCCGGGAGTGCCGTAAAGATAATCACCCACTTTCACAACATTGCCCAAATCGAAACGCAATTTGTTATCGAAATAAATTCGGTAACCAGATGTTTACGCCAACGTTCCTTGCCGCTGACAGTTTCAAGGCAGGCTAGATCGCCATCGGAGCCGAGCGCGTAGAGTAGTTTACCGTCCACGGTTGGTGTCGAGCGGGCGCCTGGAAAATTGGGGCTTTGATTGGGACGACCTTGCCCAGCTTCGCGGACCAGAGTCGTCGGCCATCCTGGGACGCAAGCGCCAGCGCAAATTCGTTGGTGAGCCCCTCGTTGCCGAGAAGATAGATCCTGCCACCTGCGACTGAAGGAGTGGAAAAGCCGGAACCGACATTGTTTACCTGCCAGAGCAGCTTCGGGCCTTCCTGAGGCCATTCGCGCAGCAAACCGGTTTCTGCGGAGTGTCCGTTTCGTTGCTGGCCGCGATACTGTGGCCAGTCGGCGGCGCAAATCGGCAGCGCGATGATTGCGCAAATTGACAGCTTAATCAGCCCATAACGAACCCAACCCCTCGGGCTTGTAGATCCTGAGAACAAAGGTGCGTGATGGCAGTAACAGGAGTTCAAGCAATGAAACGAATACAAAGTCTTACACCATCGCAAAGCTTCGTTTCAGGATGAGTTTCGACGCTTTGAAGCGTTACGAAATCGAATTTGACGAACGATACCTGTGGGATTGATTTATTGATTCAACCCCTTTCAGATAAAGATAAAGGGTCAAACCAGGGTCTGCCCTTACCCATTGTGGGAAGAAGATAACGACCACGGCAAACGCACAGACACTCCGTCGCAGCCTTGTTGGCACGCTCGGAGCTTAATCCTATACAGACACTTCGCAAAGCACCATCCGGAGGTTTCTGCCAGGACCAGTGAGCTGTTCGATGGTGAGAGGTTTTCGAAAGTAGGAATTTGCTCCCCGTTCGTATGCTCTTTTTAAGTCGGCCGGTTCGTCGGAGCCGGTTATCACTACGCGCACGATGCCATCTAATGATTCCTGCCCCGCCATCCATTCCAGCACGTCATGCCCGGATTTGCCTGGCAGATTCAGATCCAAAAAAATCACACGGGGAAGCGGGTAAACATCACGATCTCCGTACTCGCCTTCTCCGCTCAGGTAAGCCATCGCCTTCTCACCATCTTCGACCACGTGTAATGGATTGGCAATTCCGGCATCTTCGAGTGCGCATTGAATAAGAATCACGTCATCCGGATTGTCTTCTACGAGTAATATCGGGGGAATAGATTGCATGTTTTGGCTGGTCTCAAAATTGACTTTATCGAACATTTTCATCGTCAGAACGCGTAAAAGAATATTCCAGAATGCCAGGGGCGGCTATGGGGAGCTTCCCTGTCTGCAATTCTAAATGATCTCAGGAAAGAACTATTGAGACTGCCGCCTGAGATCTTCCGTTCAAGTCTCATTTTTTGCGAGACGCCTTCTTATTCGTATCTAACTAAGTTGGGCCATTTGGGAATGTTGTGAAATCAAAACCGTAATCCAGTGGTACTCATCCTGTGCAACCTAATCACCATGTTCATGCGCGCGAATTAACGAGCCTTTTCTCTCGCCTTCATTCCCCGGTCTCTTCTAATTTGAGTCAACTCGGCCTCGGGCTGATCCGTGGCCGAAAAGCTGTTGTGGAAAGCTTGACCTTGTTCATGGGCTCCGCTACGTTCGTCATCAGAGAATAAAGATTTATGGAAAATTTTTTAGTGCCGATGGTGGTTGAACAGACCGGACGCGGCGAGCGCGGTTACGATATCTATTCCCGGTTGCTCGTGGACCGGATTGTTTTCCTCGGAACACCAATTGATGACATGGTCGCAAACCTAATCATCGCCCAATTACTCTTCCTGCAAATGTCCGATCCCAAAAAGGACATTCACCTTTACGTGAACTCTCCAGGGGGCAGTGTCACGGCGGGCCTGGCCATCTATGACACCATGCAGTTCATGACCTGTGATGTGAACACTTATTGCATTGGCCAGGCAGCAAGCATGGGCGCGGTCCTGCTCTGCGGAGGGACCAAAGGTAAGCGTTATGCGCTGCCAAACTCCAACATCATGATTCACCAGGTGCTTGGGGGCGCCGAGGGCCCGGCCAGTGACGTGGAAATCCGGGTGCGCTACATGCTCAAGCTCAAGCAGCGCCTCAACTCTATCATCTCCAAACACACCGGCAAATCCATCGAGCAGGTCGAAAAAGACTGCGACCGCGACAATTTTATGAGCTCGGAAGAGGCGAAGAGTTACGGGCTGGTGGACGAAGTAGTGCAATCGCGAAAGGAAATTCCCGGCCTGGTCGAGCGGGCCACGAGTTTGGCTGACAAAAAAGAATAGAATTCGATGGCGCGGCCCACGAATATCACTCTTTGCAGCTTTTGCGGCAAGTCGCATGCCGAGGTTAAGAAGCTCATCGCCGGTCCTGGCGTTTATATCTGCGATAACTGCGTCATCCTTTGTAAACAGGTTTTGGACAAGGAACTGGCCACTCAGACCAAAAAGCACAAGCCCCGCATCAACATTGCCAAGCCTGCCGAGATCAAACGGCAATTGGATATTCATTGCGTTGGTCAGGATCACGCCAAAAAGACTTTGGCGGTGGCGGTCCACAATCATTACAAGCGCATTTTGCAGGAACCAGCCAGCTCCGGCGAACCCGATGAATCGGCGACCCCTGATCCACACCGGGGCGTGGCCATCGAGAAAAGTAATATCCTGATGATCGGCCCAACCGGCTCAGGCAAGACACTCCTCGCCCGCACGCTGGCTCAAATCCTGGATGTCCCCTTCGCCATGGCTGATGCCACAACTTTAACCGAGGCCGGTTATGTTGGCGAAGATGTCGAAAATATCATTCTGCGACTGCTGCAGAATTCAGATTACGACTTGAAACGAGCCCAGCGCGGGATCGTCTATATTGACGAAATCGATAAGATCGCCCGCAAAACCGAGAATGTCTCGATCACCCGCGACGTTTCAGGCGAGGGTGTGCAGCAAGCTTTGTTGAAAATCCTCGAGGGCACGATTTGCAATGTTCCTCCGCAAGGAGGCCGGAAGCATCCTCAGCAGGAGTATATCCGCGTTGATACGAGCGATATTCTTTTTATTTGCGGAGGGGCTTTCGTGGGTCTCGAACGTATTATTCAGCGTCGCCTGGGTCGCGATTCCATGGGCTTCCGCGGTGGACCTCAGGAAACAATCAACACCAAAGCCATTGCGCGCCAGGAGATTCTTCAGCACGTCGAGCCAGAAGACCTTCTCAGCTTCGGTTTTATTCCTGAATTTATTGGCCGGCTTCCCATGTTGACCGTTCTGGCGGAGCTGACCGAGACACAACTGGTTTCCATTCTGACCGAAACCAAGAACGCTTTGACTCGGCAATACGCCAAACTGCTGGCGATGGAAGGCGTGGAGTTGGAATTTTCCCAGGATGCCCTGACAGAACTGGCAAGCACGGCGATTCGCAAAGGCACAGGCGCCCGCGCATTGCGCAGCTTACTTGAGAAGCTGATGCTCGATATCATGTACGACGTCCCCAGCAGTGATGATATCCTGCATATCCTGATTACTCGCGCGGTTGTAGCAGGTGAGTGCAAACCGGTGATCCGCCGGAAGCAAGGGCGAGCTGCTGCCTGAAGCGCTCCGACTGCAACAATTTTTGGCCAAGGTCGATTACTGTTCGCTTTTTTCATGTCCTTTTAATCAAGTTCGTGCTTTAACAACCCCCGCATGAACGAATTGGCGGACAAGATTGCAGTTGTTACCGGAGCTGGCCGCGGGATTGGGCGGGGCATCGCCCTTAAATTTGCGGCGGAAGGGGCTGATGTGGTCTGCGTTTCCCGGAGTGCTGAGAATGCTGAAAAGATTGCGCAGGAGCTTCGAGCTTTGGGCCGCCGAGCCTGGTCTCATGCCGTAGATGTGGGGGATGCCGCAGCGGTCGCAGCGGCGACTGAAAAGATTCTCGAGGAAACGGGCCGGGTGGATATCCTGGTTAACAACGCAGGAATCACGCGCGACGGGTTACTGATGCGGATGAGCGAGGCGGACTGGGATATTGTGATCGAGACCAACCTCAAAGGCGCATTCCTGTTTACCAAAGCATTTACGCGAACCTTTCTTAAACAGCGAGCGGGTCGCATCATTAATGTGGCCTCGGTAATCGGGTTGATTGGCAACGCCGGTCAATGCAATTATGCAGCGAGCAAGGCAGCCCTCATCGGATTTACGAAATCGATCGCCCGCGAGCTGGCGAGCCGCCATATTACTGCAAATGCTCTCGCCCCGGGTTTTATAGAAACGGATATGACCGCGGCATTGACCACCGAAGTCCGGGATGGAATCCTGAAACAGATTCCATTGAATCATTTCGGCCAGGCCGAAGACATCGCCAACGCGGCGGTGTTCCTGGCCGGGCCGGGCGCGCGCTACGTGACCGGGCAGGTTTTGTGCGTGGATGGCGGAATGGTGATGTAGCCGGACCTTCATTTTTGAGTGCGAAGGCCGTCGAATAGAGGCATTAATGCATAAGACAAGACTTTACAGAAAAAACCCGGAAAGATTTTCCGAATCAGGGCTTGACGGGTACGCCAACGTGGCATAGACACACTGCAAAAATAGAACCGGAGAAAATCATGGCTGAAAAAAGTATTGAACAACGAGTCAAAGACATCATTGTCGAACAATTGGGTGTTAACGCGGACCAGGTAACGCCAGACGCAAAGTTCATCGAGGATTTAGGCGCCGATTCGCTCGATACGGTGGAATTGGTCATGGCATTGGAAGAAGAGTTCGGTCATGAGATTCCCGACGAGCAGGCAGAAAAGCTCCAAAGCGTCGGGGACGTCATCAAATACATCGAAGACATGCAGGGAAAGTAGTGGCGTCACGAACAGTTTCGGGGCAGCTTGGACTGACATCAGCTTGAGCTGCCCCTTTTGATTTCATGCCGAGCAACTGGACAGAGCGCAGAGTGGTCATTTCCGGCCTGGGGGTGGTTTCACCCTTGGGGAATGATCTCGAGACCTTCTGGAACGCGCTCCTCCAAAGCAAATGCGGAGTGGCCAGGATTACCGCATTCGATGCTTCCGGTTATGACACCCAAATCGCCGCCGAAGTTAAAGATTTCAATCCCGCCCCGGCATTTCCATCCCCGAAGGAAATTCGCCGGACGGACCGATTTTCGCAATATGGCGTGTATGCCGCCTGGCAAGCGCTACGCGATTCAGGTTTGGATTTGAACAAGGCAGACCCGAATGAGATCGGAGTGTTCATCGGCTCAGGAATCGGCGGATTAACAACCACCGCTGAGCAACACACCATTCTGTTGGAGCGCGGCCCGGGCCGGCTATCTCCATTTATGATTCCGATGCTTATCTCCAACATGGCCTCGGGTCTGGTCTCGATGTACTTTAACCTGCGGGGCCCTAATTTCGCGACCTGCTCCGCTTGTGCAACCGCCAACCATGCCATGGGGGAAGCCTGGCGCACCGTCAAAATGGGCGATGCCAAAGTCATTCTCGCAGGTGGCGCGGAAGCAACCGTTCTGCCCATTGGAATTGGGGGGTTTTGCGCAATGAGGGCCATGAGCACTCGAAATGACGATCCGCAACACGCCTCCCGGCCATTCGATAAAGAACGCGATGGTTTTGTGATGGGTGAAGGAGCCGGGATTGTTGTTGTGGAAGAATACGAGCACGCCCGGGCACGAGGTGCGCGCATTTATGCCGAGTTGGCCGGCTACGGCAATACCGCAGATGCGCATCACCTTACCGCGCCATCCCCTGGGGGAGAGGGCGCTGTCCGGTGTATGAGAGCAGCTCTCCGCAACGCAGGACTTAATCCGGAAGAGATTTCCTACATCAACGCCCACGGCACATCGACTCCACAAGGAGATATTGCCGAGACAGAAGCAATCAAGGTGGTTTTTGGCGAGCACGCCCACAAACTTGCCGTTAGCTCTACCAAAGGCGCAACCGGTCATATGCTGGGTGCGGCAGGCGCTGTCGAAATGGTGACCTGCGCTAAAGCGATTCAAACGGACATCGTTCCGCCTACGATAAACTATGAGGTGCCTGATCCGGCATGTGATTTGGATTACGTGCCGAATACCGCGCGGACAATGAAGGTAAACGCGATCGTAAACAATTCGTTTGGCTTTGGCGGGCACAATGCGAGTCTGATTGCCAAGAAGCTGGTTTGAGACTTCAGGTCCGGAAACCCTACCTGACAAAAGCTGCTCTCCATTGCAAAGGCTCTTCCCTCTTGAACACGACCATTGGAGCTGAATAATTACCTCGTGCCAAAATGGGCAAAGTCCATCATCGCTATTTTGTTGTTGCCAGTGTGTTTCGGCGCGGGCCGGGCATTATGGCTCGTCCTGCGAGCAAGCGGTAATGCCGATGTAGTTTGGGTCGCTGCGCTGGCCGGAGCCGGTTGCTGGCTGGCCATTTACTTGCTCTTGCCAAAACCAATGTGGGTTTACGTGTTCGGCCATGAATTGACTCACGCGCTCTGGACCTGGCTCCTGGGAGGTTCCGTAAAAAAATTCAAGGCCTCGAGCAAGGGTGGGCACGTCATCGTTACCAAAAGCAATTTCATCATCGCCTTGGCACCCTACTTTTTCCCCCTTTACGCCATACTGGTCGTAGCCGTTTTCGTGCTCGGCCATTGGTTATGGAATTGGCGCAATTACCTGGTCTGGTTTCATTTGCTGCTTGGGGTCGCTTACGGTTTCCATCTAACATTGACCTGGCACATTTTGAAAAACGAGCAATCCGACATCACTGAGCAGGGATATATCTTTTCCGCTGTCGTTATCTATTTAGGCAATGTGACGGTGTTGTTGGTTGGCATTCCGCTGCTGGCGTCCAGGGTTGAAGTTACGACTGCGTTACGGTGGTGGGCCGAATCCACTCAAATGTTTGTGGGATGGCTAATCCGCATTTAGAATTTGGGTCTTGAAAAGCGCGGCTAATTCAGGCGAAATGCCCACGGCGGATATGCAACGACTATGGATTTAGGTGATATTTTGACCCCCGAGCAGATCATCACCGATTTGCAGGCGACCAATCGTTGGGAAGCGATTGACGAGCTAATCAATAACCTGGTCTCGACCGGCAAGATCAAACCGGAACACCACGACGCTATTGCCACCGTGGTGAAAAAGCGCGAATCTTCCATGAGCACCGGCATTGGATTCGGAATTGGCATTCCGCACGCTTCGACCGACCTGATTTATGAAGTAGTCGGTTCACTGGGACGGTCAAAAAAGGGGGTCAATTTTGATGCGCTCGATAATCAACCCGTGAACCTGGTCATGCTTTTCCTGGTGCCTCAGGGCCAGTTTCAAAAGCATCTTCATACGCTGGCCAATATTGCCAAGCTCCTCCATAAAGCCGAATTTAGACAGGCCCTCGAGAAAGCGCCTGATGCCGGGGCGATGCTTCAAATTATCCGGGGAAATGGCAGCGTAGGACCCGCAGCAGCGCCGGGATAAAGTCTCCAGGCCGCATCGAGTCTATATTCGAGGCGTACTCGCGATAGTTGGCCTTTTTTACTTTTATGGAGTTGTTCCCGCACAAATTTATCGAAGGGCGTCTGCGCGATGCAGTGAAAGCTACATTGCAGGATGCAGATTTGTCCACCGTCATGGTTCGTCCTTGCCCCGAGCCAAAGTTTGGCGACTACCAATCCAGCGCTTTGATTTCCTTCGCCAAGGCCCGAAAGCTCAATCCGCGGCAGCTTGCAACCGAAGTTCTCAACAAACTGGACGTAAGCGGCTTGTGTGACTCCGTGGAAATCGCAGGCGCCGGCTTTCTAAATTTCCGTCTCAAACCGATTGCTGTGGTCGCCACATTGCAATCCGCCTTGCGTGGAGAACATTTGTTTTTCGAAAGGGCGACGCGACCAAAAACGGCGGTCATCGATTTTAGTTCCCCAAACGTCGCCAAGCCGATGCATGTAGGCCATATCCGCTCGACAATTTTGGGCGATTCACTGGCTCGTACGCTCCGTTTGCTCGGTCATCGGGTCATCACGGACAATCACATAGGGGACTGGGGCACTCAATTTGGTAAGTTAATTGTCGGCTGGAAGCACCATTTAGACCGGAGCTTGCTGGAAAAGGACCCCATCGCAGAAATGGAGCGGCTTTACAAATTGGTCAACGCAGCCAGCGAAACGGATCCCTCAACATTGGACGAGGCCCGCCGGGAGTTGGTGAAACTGCAAACCGGTGATGAAGAGAATCTAGTCATTTGGCGCGAGATGCTGACACTCTCGGAGGCACAGTTTCACACAATTTACCGCCGTTTGGAAGTGGAGTTTGATTTTACCCTCGGCGAGAGCTTTTACAATCCACGGCTCCAACCCCTGGTTGCGGACCTGGTTCAAAAAGGAATCGCACGGGAAAGCGAGGGAGCCATTGCGGTTTTTTTCGAGGATATCCCGCAATTGAAAGCCAATCCGGCGCTTATTCAAAAGAGCGATGGTGCTTTCAATTACACCACGACCGACCTGGCGACTCTGGCCCATCGACTCGAGGCCTGGAATCCCAGTGAGATTGTCTATGTCACCGGTGGTCCTCAGCAACTGCACTTCCAGCAACTCTTCGCCATTTTCCGCCGGTGGCATCCCGAAGCCATGGTGAGGCTCGAGCATGTTTGGTTCGGTTCGATTATGGGCGAGGATGGCCGCCCATTTAAAACCCGGACAGGTGAGACCATTCGCCTCTCCGACTTGTTGGATGAGGCGGAGGAAAGGGCCTTGAAAGTGGTATCAGAAAAAAACCCGGACCTGCCGGTGGAACAACTGCGCGAGATCGCGCGGGTGGTTGGGATTGGCGCGGTCAAATATGCTGACCTCCTGCCAAATCGTCAGAGTGATTACACTTTCAGTTGGGAAAAAATCCTGGCGCTGAATGGAAACACGGCTCCGTACTTGCAGTATCCTTACGCGCGGATCCGGAGCATTTTTCGGAAGGCCCAGATTCAGGAAAAAGAAGTGGTGAATAATGCCTCGGCGCTGAACTTAACAGCGCCCGAGGAAATTGCGCTTGCCAAACATCTGCTGAATTTCGGCTTGGTGTTGGAAGCAGTTGCTGAGGAATACCGTCCGAATTTCCTGTGCAATTATCTCTACGACCTCGCCGGCCATTTCACCAAATTTTACGAAAAATGTCCGGTTCTGAAATCCGAACCCGAACAACGAACCAGCCGTTTGATCTTATGTGAACTTACAGGCCGGGTATTAAAACAAGGTCTGGAAGTCCTTGGAATAGAAACGCTGGATCAAATGTGACCAGATGTTGCCGGCTGCTAACGGCCAATGCTAAGAAGTGTCATGGTCGGCTCGTGCGTCGTGGCATCGGCGAAAACCGAGCCGCCAGGATGAAATCCGACGGTTGACGCCCATGCTCGGGGGTTCAAACTGCGGGTTTGCGTGAAGGGCACTTCGTTGCGCTCTAGCGGTGTAAATGGATTCAGGACATTCAAGACGCGCCGAGGCACGTCCCAAAATTTTTTAGCCTTAAACACCTCCACTGCCGGTCCACCCAGGCGGAGTTTCTTCCCAATTGCAATGTTGTCCTGGTTCGTTGGAGTACCTTCTGTGAGCAGCGAGAAAAGATGATTCGTGCTCGCACTGAGCAGCGTTGCGGATTTCGTGTCTCGGCTTGAGGTCTGGCGATCCTGCTGTTGCCCATCGGCCGAAAAAACTGTCAGCGCCACGAACAAAAGCAAGTTTGCCCTCATGAAAGGATAGAAGTGCACAAAACGGGAATTGTCAAGGGCGAGACGGTAAACCTTAGCCAGGGCCTTTTGTGAATGTGGAGCGCGTGGCGTGCCCCTCCTGCTGTGACTGACCGATCACGCAGAAAGCTTGAATGTTGGTTCGGAGTCCGTTACTTCTCTGGAACCCTAAAAGCCGCATGATTATCGGAGTCCCGAAAGAAACCGATGCCGGGGAATCGCGCTCGGCGATCGTTCCAGCAAACGTAACTCGATTGTTGGCGCTTGGAGCGGCCGTTCAAATCGAGACTGGCGCGGCTGTTGGCAGCGGTTTCCCCGAAGAAGCTTTTAAATCCGCGGGGGCAAGTTTCGTTCCAAACCGGCAGCAATTGCTTGGAGCGTCTGACGTCGTGTTCCGGGTGCGCAAACCGCCGGTGACCGAAATCGATTGGATGAAACGTGGTTCGATTCATGTCAGCTTTTTAGATCCTTTCAACGAAACAGAATTGGTGGCCAGGCTTGCGAAGGGTGGCATCAGCGCCGTAAGTCTGGAAATGCTGCCCCGCATTACACGCGCGCAAAAAATGGATGCGCTCACGTCACAGGCCAACCTGGCCGGATATGTCGCCGTGATTGTCGGCGCGGCGCATTCGACCAAGATATTTCCGATGATGATGACGGCGGCCGGAACCATAAGTCCGGCCCGTGTTTTTGTCATTGGCGCTGGGGTGGCTGGATTGCAAGCGATTGCTACGGCCAAACGGCTTGGCGCGAGAGTGGACGCATTCGACACCAGGCCTGTTGTCGAGGAACAGGTGCGCTCATTGGGCGCGCGGTTCGTCAAGATTGACATCGGCGAAATCGGCCAGACAAAAGAAGGTTACGCCAAGCCATTGACCGAAGAACAGCTACAGAAACAACGCGAAGGGATGAGGAAAGTTTGCGCCGAATCCGATGTGGTCATAACGACTGCGCTGGTATTTGGCCGAAAAGCACCGGTCATTGTGACAGCAGAAATGGTGAGCGCAATGAAACCCGGGAGCGTGATCGTTGACCTGGCGATCGAAAGTGGAGGAAATGTCGAAGGCGGAGTGCTGGGCGAAGTGGTCGAGCGGAATGGAGTGAAAATAGTCGGAGAGACCAATTTGCCGGGACATGTAGCAGTCCACGCCAGCCAGGTGTATTCGACGAATCTGACGAATTTTGTGGAAGAGTTCTGGGACAAGGGACAGAAGCGTTTTGTTTTGAAGATGGAAGATGAGATCATTCAGGGATGCCTGGTCACTCACGGGGGAGAGATTTGTAACTCAAGACTGAAAGGGAAGTGATGAGACGAAACTTAAAAATTGGACCCTGGAACCTGGGAGGTTTCTGGATTGTGGCTCTTGGGATTTGGTGTTTTTCCAATGAAAGGGTGTCGGCTGGGGAAGCGATTGCGACGCCGGGCGGCGAGGCTTCGTTCGACTTCATCTCCGCGCTGTTCGTTTTCATGCTGGCCACATTTGTCGGGCTGGATGTGATTCGACGTGTTTCCCGCCTGCTTCACACGCCTTTGATGTCACTGACCAACGCGATTTCCGCCATTGCAGTAGTAGGGGCGATCGTGGTGGCCGGACCGGAACATCCAACAGTGATTCATTGGTTGGGATTAATCGCAGTGGTTGCATCGGTAACAAATATTGTCAGCGGCTTTTTAATCACCGATCGCATGTTGAAGATGTTTAAGAAAAAAGAGGAGATTAAAGCCAAGTGAGTTCCTGGGTTTCACTCACATATCTGTTCTCGACGGCGTTGTTCATTTTCTCGCTTAAATGGATGAACAAGCCGGAAACGGCGCGGCGTGGCGTCCTTTCGGGCGTCGCTGCCATGCTGCTCGCTGTGGCGGGCACGCTGGCCATGCCCGGGCTGGTGCATTTCGGCCACATCGCGCTGGCAGTCATCGTCGGCACTGCAATAGGAGTTCCGCTATCCCGAGTCCCGTTAACCGCCGTTCCGCAACGAACGGCGCTCTCCCATTCATTCGGTGGTCTTGCGGCGGGCCTCGTGGGCGCGGCTAAATATTTTCTCTGGGTGCAGGAAGGGGCAGGGGAGCTGACTAAATTTCGGGTTGTGGCTATTGGGGCGGAAGTGCTTTTGGGTTGTGTCACCTTCACGGGCAGCCTCATGGCTGCGGGCAAGCTGCAAGAGATTATTCCCACTCGCCCAATTACTTACCGCAACCAAAACATTTTAAATTTGTCCTTGCTTGGCCTGGCTGTGCTTTGTTGTGCGGTCCTGGTTTTCCAACCGGCGTGGCAATGGTTATTTCCGATCATCATTGTCCTATCCTTGATGTTCGGGGTGTTGCTAATCCTGCCCATCGGCGGTGCCGATATGCCGACGGTGATTTCCCTGTTGAACGCATATGCCGGGTTATCAGCAGTCGCCATGGGCTTTGTCCTGGATAACAAACTGCTCATCACTGCCGGAGCTCTGGATGGTTCATCCGGTTTGATCTTGTCCATTATCATGTGCCGCGCCATGAACCGAAGTTTTACCAATGTTCTTTTCGGCGCATTCGGCGCGGTAAAAGCAAAGACGGATCAAAAAGTTGTGGGGGAGGTCAAACCGATTTCAGCCGAGGAAACCTATTCGATTTTGGAAGCGGCCCGTTCATTGGTTGTCGTGCCAGGATACGGCATGGCTGTGGCCCAGGCGCAGCATGCGGTCCGTGAGTTGACCGAACTGCTCGAAAGCAACGGGACCGAAGTGCGCTATGGGATTCATCCCGTTGCGGGCCGGATGCCCGGCCACATGAATGTGTTGTTGGCCGAAGCAAACGTTCCTTACGACCAACTGTTTGAGATGGAAGCCGTCAACCGCATCATGGATACGGTCGATGTGTGCATGGTCATTGGCGCGAACGACGTTGTGAACCCTGCCGCAAGGGAAGAGAAGGGGAGCCCCATTTACGGCATGCCGATTATCGAAGTGGACCGCGCAAAAACGGTGATCATGCTGAAGCGTTCGATGGCTCCAGGATTCGCGGGAATCGAAAATCACCTCTTCTACAAGGAAAACTGCCGAATGCTTTTCGGGGATGCCAAAGCCTCACTGAATGGGCTCGTAGCCGAATTCAAAAAGACCTGAAGCAGCAGAGCAGTCGGGACGACCTGAACTAATTCCCCCAGGCTACTACTTGCGTCCCTCGGAAGACTTGGCAGGTCGTTTATCAGGACCGGCACCTCGCGGTTTTCTGTCGCCTGCAGCCTGGGGCTGGGCGGAGGCCGTTTCCGGGCGCTTCCCGCGTTTTTCCGTGCGCTGTTCTTCCTTTCGTTCAGTAGGTGGAGCGGATGCTGACTCCGCCGGCGGTGGCGTGGTGCTTTCGACGCGCACTTTCAGCGTGGTGTTCACGTCCTGATGCAAGCGGAGTTGAACCTCGTGCTCGCCCAAGGCGCGGATCGGGTGATCGAAATGGATCTTTCGTTTATCCAGTGAGACATCGAACTGAGTTTTAAGCTGATCGGCAATCATGCCATTGGTTACGGCGCCAAACATTTTGCCGTCCTCGCCGGTTTTCACCGTTACCACACAAACCAGCTTCGAAAGACTCTTGGACAGCTCGGTCATGGTATTGAGCTCGTGGGATTCACGCTCGGCACGACGCTGCATCAGTGCTTCGATGCGGCGTTTGTTGGCCGCAGTCACCGGGATAGCGAGTCTTTGCGGGAATAAATAGTTGCGGGCGTAACCTGCGGCGACCTTCACATGATCAGATTCACCACCGAGGCCGACGATATTATGTGTGAGGATAACTTCAGTTTTTGGCATTTGAAATAGGGATTGAGTTGCGTGCCTGTCGCGTAGGTTGCAAGGAACAAATTCTTTAATCAAAAGGGAACATCGTCTTCTTCCGGAGGTGGACCGGAGTCGGACGCTCCATCCGAGGCGATTGCCGCGGTAGGGACTGCGGCCGGTCGGGAACGTGGCGCTTCCGAAGGTGGGCCGCCACCATCGCCGCGATTGGAATCGAGAAAAGAAAAGCTTTCCAGCCTGACTTTAAGTTTGCTCTGCTTTTGGTGGGTATTCTTATCCTCCCACTGGTCGAGCTTCAGCCGGCCTTCGACCAGCAGAGGCCGGCCCTTCTTAACATACTGCGCAATCACTTCAGCCTGACGTCCCCAGGCTTCGATGTCGACGAAAGTGACTTCTTCCTTCTGCTCGCCAGCTTCGTTTTTCCAAGACCGGTTGATCGCCATTCCAATACGTGCTACCGCTTGTCCTTTGGGCGTGTATTTCAGTTCCGGGTCACGGGTTAAATTGCCGGCAAGAATAACTCGGTTAAAATTTGCCATAGGATCAGCCTTTTGGATTGGATTTAAGAGGCGGCGGCGGCAGCTTCTGCAGGGGCCGCAGCACCTGTAATCAACACTCGGAAAACATCTCCACTCATTGAGAGGCGATGCCTCAATCCGTTGACGGCTGAAGGCTCCGCCTCGAATATAATGTTCACATAATAGCCCGAAGTGTGCTTTTTATTGGCAACACGGACAAAACTCTTCTTGTCCATCTTCTGAACAGTTTCAACCTTACCGCCGGCGGAAGTTATCTCGGCAGAGATCTTATCGATCGTCTCTTTGAGAGTTTCTTCTTTGGCGGACGTTTCAAATATGAACAAGCCTTCGTATCGTTTCACTTCTCTTTTCCTTCAGTTGCGGCGCCATTAATTGGCCCGTTAAATTGGTTCATGGCCTTTTGTATTCCCGCCACCAACCAACATTCTGCCTGGTCAGCGGCCACGGTCAAAACTTTATCAATGATAGCGGTTTCCGTCGAACTAAATCGGCTCAGGACATGGCCCGCGATCTGGCGGGCGGTGTCCTGCCGGCCGATTCCCACGCGAAGCCGGGCATACTCGCGCGTGCCCAAATGCTTCTCGATAGACTCCAGGCCGTGGTGCCCGCCGCTGCTGCCGCCAGGCCGCAACCGCAGATCCCCTACCGGCAAATCTGCATCGTCCACAATAACCAGCAATCGACTGGAACTGGCGCGATAGTATGAAACCACGGAGGCTAGAGCTTCGCCGCTGGAATTCATATATGTCTGAGGCTCGCACAGCAGGGCGTCACGATCGCCCTTGTTGAAACGCGCCACCCGCGCGTTGAATCTTTTCTCGTAGGTCCAGCGAACGTCCCAGCGCCGGGCCAATCGTTCTACTACTTGAAAACCGGCATTGTGCCGGGTCTGGGTGTACTCGGCCCCAGGATTGCCAAGTCCCACGATAAGATGCAGTTTCTCCATCGGCGGGGCCTTTCCAGAAGCCTTCCCACCCCGGAGCGGCCATCCAGATTACTTTTTCTTCTCGGCCGGTTTTTCGCCCTTCTTCTCGGGGGCTTTTTCCGGGGCTTTTTCGCCAGGTTTGCCAGCAGCAGCCTTTTCTGCGCCCTTGGCTGGAGCAGCACCCTTTGCCGCAGGTGCTCCCTTGGCGTCTGCGCCTTCTTCTTTCTTCTCTTTGATCATCTCGACCTCGCCGGCGGTTGCAGCAGCCGCTTCTGCAGCCTCGGCGGCTTCTTCTTCTTCGGTGCGTGGCGCGGCTACAGAGATGACTGAAATCGCTTTGTCGCCAATGATCTCGATTCCCTCAGGCGCCTTGATGTCGCCCAAATGGATAGATTCGCCGATGTTCAACTTTGTGACGTCAACGCTGATGAGTTCAGGCAGATCCTTGGGTAATCCGCGCACGCGAATTTTAAATAGCACATGTTCCAGAACGCCGCCCCCGGTTTTCACTCCCTCGGCCTCTCCCACTGTCTCGACCGGAACCATAATCGTCACTTTCTCATTTTCGGCGACTTCGTGGAAATCCACGTGTAGAACCTGCCCGCTCAAGGCATGGTGCTGCACTTGCTGAACCAGCGCGAGGCGTTTGGGGCGGGAGTCGTCTTTGACCTCGAGATCGACTAGCAAATTCTCGGAGATCGAATGATGGATCAGGTTCTCCATCTCTTTGGCGATCACCTCAAGTTTTTGCGGTTCTGCTTTGCGGCCGTAAATAATGGCTGGAATGCGTCCCGATGAGCGCAATCGTTTAGCGCCAGGGCGCCTTCCCAGAGTCCGGATAAATGCATTCAGTGCTACGGATTTCATAAATTTTTTTAGCCGGTTTCGAGCGGCTAACTCGTGCGGCCGCCCTTAAATTCGAACAGCGAAGTAACGGACGAATTGCTATGGATTCGCTTGATAGCTTCGCCCAAAAGTGCTGCCACTGACAGGGTGCTAATGTTTACCCCGCTTACCGCAGGGCGCAGAACACTATCAGTTGTGATTAATTCGTCAATAGGGGATTTTCGCAATCGTTCGATACCCACGTCACCTAATATGGTGTGAGACACGCAGGCAATGATCTTCTTGGCTCCCTTGCGTTTGAGCAACGTCGCCGCCGTCGTTAAAGTGCCCGCTGTCTCGGTTAAATCGTCCACCAACAACACATTTTTACCGCGGATTTCGCCGATCACCGCCATGGATTCAACCTCGGTCGCGTTTTTGCGCCTTTTGGCCACAATGGCCAGGCCTCCCTCCAATGTTTGCGAATAAGCATAGGCCATTTTCAGGCCACCCACGTCCGGGCTAACTACCACCAAATCCTTCAGTTGCTTGGTCTTGAGATATTCATACATGACTGGCGCGGCGTACAAATGGTCAACCGGAATATCGAAAAAGCCCTGGATCTGCTGGGCGTGGAGGTCCATCGTGAGAATCCGATGGGCACCCGCGGCAACCAGAAGGTTTGCGACCAATTTGGCTGTGATTGGGACTCGCGGCTGATCTTTGCGATCCTGCCTGGCGTAACCATAGAAGGGAATCACTGCCGTGATTCGAGCCGCACTGGCCCGCCGCAGGGCGTCCATCATGATGAACATCTCCATCAGGTGATGGTTCGTAGGCGGCGAAGTGGACTGAATCAAAAAGACATCCTCGCCCCGCACGTTCTCCTCGATTTTGACGAACGTCTCTCCGTCCGGAAACGGCTTGATGGTGGAGTTGGCTAATTCGATGCCGATGTAGGCACAAATGGCATCAGCCAAAGGCTTGTTCGAGGAGCCGCTGAAAATCTTCACGATCGATTATAATTCGTTTGAGCAAAAACCCACGGATAGTGGAGAAAAAGCAGCTCGGACTCTAGCAGCGAAGAGCAATGGAGCAAGAAATTTTGCAAGGGAAAAATGTTCCCAAAATTAAGGAGGCTTTTGGAGAAGGCGCGGACCCACGCAAAGGCCAAAGTTTGATAGCTTGAACAGCGGATGAAGTCAAAAAGCTATCGCACTGGCGTACTAAAAGGATCTGAGATAGCCATTAGTTCCGTCGGCGGCGGCCCCCAGTTTTATTTCGTTGGTTTAGTCTCCTCCGCCGGCGGTTTTTTTTCACTGTCAGCCTTAACTTCGGGAGCCTGTTTGGCGGCTTTCAGGATATCATCCGCCGGTAGGATAATTGGAGTCATGCTATTGCGCATGTTGCGAGTTCCGCCGCCTTTCAGGGAAATGGCGCGTGTCACAAATACGCCAATGATATTGCCGTCCAGGGAAAACGCCGGAGCGCCGGGCGCAGTCGATGTGGGGCTGGTTTCGGGAACGTAAAACTTGCGCGGACGTTTAATCACAGCGCTGATCCTCTCGGCGGATGCGGCGCAGGTCCGCCCTGCGGCGCTATTGAGCCGCGAGAGCGCGAGCACCTGGTCCAGGACGAGGGCAGGGGAGGATTTGCTCAAATCCACTGCAGCCATCGGCGTGGCAGATTTAACTTTCGGGCGAATAAAGGCCAAATCCAAATCTTTGTCACGCAAGATAATTTCGGAGGGAATATCACCGCCGTCCTCGAGCAAAATCCTGAGATCGGAAATTTCTGATTGGACATTGTACTTGGAAAACTCCTCCGGCATAATCCGCTGGAGCATCTCATTTGGGTCACAGGCCGAGAGCGAAACGACCGTCAACCCGGATGGATCGATTACCGTGCCGGAAATATCCTGTTTTGTTTCCCTGGAGGCCGAGCCTGAGGAGGAGGTTTTGAGAACGACCTGTATGGTCACCACGCAATCCTGGTTTTTTTCTAGAATCGCGCGGCCTTTCACGGTGAGCTCATCAGCGCAACAAACCGAGATCGAAAACCCCAGAAGCAATGTAAACAGACGCAACCGAAAATCATGATTCATAATAACTGATAGTCGCAGGCGGGTGCTCAGCCCGCAAGGGTAACCACGTTGGGAATCAGAGCGCGAGTTGACTCAAATTAAAAGACACCGGGAGGAGAAGTTGAGGGGAGGCAAGAAAGGGTCGTTGACTCATGGAAAAAAGACACCGGGGATCGGTGTAGATGAACATGAGCAAAGAACTG